>Ga0209020_1000058_pt1 | contig 139035 bp, 106 predicted proteins | sample PinacodermBB_FD_187298 | JGI IMG/M metagenome (GOLD analysis project Ga0209020, IMG submission 187298) | Host-associated microbial community of the marine sponge Aplysina aerophoba from Gulf of Piran - sponge pinacoderm, lysed by bead... | ecosystem: Host-associated > Porifera > Sponge >... | reverse complement strand
GTCATCCACGGGCCGCGGCTCCGCGGGCGCGACTCCCTCGGCCGTATCGTCGGGACCCGCGAGCGACGAGGAGAACAACAACCCCGCGACGAGCACGGTAATCAGGACGATCCCGACCTTCGTGACGAGGCCACCGGGCAGCGCGCCCTTCGGCTCCTTGACCCACTGCTTCCAGCGGCTCATCGCGAGCCCGCCTCTGGCTCGAATCGCCAGCGCAGCCGTTTGTCCCCGATCTGGAGCCATCCGTCGCCCAACACGCGGCGGGCGGTGTAAAGGCCGTCGCTGCCCAAGTCGAACGCGACCAGGCTCGGCTCGCCGTCCTTTGTCTCGTAGAGCGCCGGGGACTCCTGCGCGCGCGAGCGGATGTAGGTGAAGAGCCCGTCGTGCCACATCGCCTCGATGAGGAACGGCCGTTCGGACGCCCTCCGGTCCAGCCGGTACTCGAACCGCAGCCGCTCGGGGTAGGAAGCGCGGAAGGCCTCGACCTCCGCAGCCGCCTGCTCTCGCGCCTCGACGATTCCCGCCTCGGCTTGTTCCTGTGCACGAAGCGCGGCTTCGGCCGCCTCGGCCGCCATCTCGCGGTAGGCTTCGACTTCACTCCGGGCCACGAACCCCGGAGCCCCGGAGATGGCCGCCGCCTCGGCGCCCGCCTCGACGCGGACGACGAGGTGGGGCGGCTTCTCGCCGTGCTCGGCGACGAGGAACGAGTAGATGCGGCCGGACTCGCAGACGAGCGCGACGTTCGTCGCGGCGTCCTCGGCCAGGGGCTTCAGGTACGCCACGTTCGCCGCACCGGTCAGGTGCCAGTACTCGGAATCTCCGGCCACGAAGTCGAGGATCCGCTCGCTGGCCGGCAGCACGATTACCGTCGTGTGGCGCACGCGCGCGCGGAGCCGGGGGATCCGCTCATCGCCCTCCTCGGGCACCGTCACGCGCAGGTAGGCGGCATCGGCGCTCGCCTGCTGCGCGCAGGCGTCGCCGGGCAGCGCCGCCAGAAGCAGCGTGAGCAGGACAACGACTACGCCTAACAGGATCGCGGCGGTTGGAGTTGCTCTCATGGTGTTCATGTCCTTTCGGTTGGTGGGGTGGAGTGGGTGAGGCCCGCGAGCGTTTTCAGCCCCCGGACCAGGCCGTGCCGCGCTACCGCTTCGGCGCGCTTCTCCGCGTCGAGCGGCGAGGAGGTGTATAGCCAGTAGCTCTCCGGATCGACTTCGAGGCGGAGCACCGCCGCCTCGTCCGGTCGGCGGAGATACAGCTCGCGCTTGGGCGTCAGCTCCCGGATCCCGGCCACTTCCGAGTCGTTCAGCCGGAACAGCGCCCCGGCCTCCGCGGGCAACTCGGGGTTGGCGAGGAACAGCTTGGTCGGAATGGATTCGAGAAGCGCCGCGGCCCCCGGCGTCCCGGTCACGTCCACGGCGGACTGGGTCGCGAGCACGAGCGCGGCGTTCTTCTTCCGCCACGTCTTGGCTGCCTCGGCCAGGTAGTTCAGCACGGCGGGGTCCTGCATGTACCGCCAGGCCTCGTCCACGACCATCAGCTTGAGCCGCGTGGTCTCGGCCGGGTCCTCGATCTCCAGGCGCATGCGCTCCAGCAGGTAGGCGAGCGCCGCCTCGCACAGGTCCGCGTGCTCGGCCGCCCCCGCCAGGTCGATCACCTGCCAGTCCCGGAACTCGATGTCCGTCGTGCCCGCCGGGGGGTTGTCGAAGAATGCGCCCCACGCGCCGCCGTCGGTCCAGCGGCTAAGCGCGGGCCACATCGCGACCGGGAGCGAACCCGCCAGCACGCTCAGCGAGCGCCGCCCGGACCCGAGCGCGTACAGGTCCTCGATCCGCGCGCGAATCTCGCTCGTGTCCGAGCCGCCCGCCTCGTAGCCACCGAGCTTCAGGAGCCGGAGCACCCAGCCGGTGAGGAACTGGAACGTCCTCGTGGTCGCTGGCAGCGCGAAGGGTGTGAGCCGGAGCGTCGGCTCCGCTTCGCCGGGCGCGAGCTCCAGGTACCGGCCCCCCAGGAACCGGGTCAGCCAGCGGTAGGAGCCGCCCAGGTCCAGGACCAGGATGCGCGCATCGTACTTGAGCGCCTCGACCAGCAGGAAGTTCAGCGTGAAGCTCTTGCCCGCTCCCGTCGCGCCCAGGATCAGCGTGTGGCCCACGTCGCCACAGAACAGGTCGTAGCGGTACGCCGTGCGCCACGGCGTCTCGAACACCGCCAGCGGCTCGCGGTCGAGATGGCGGCTCTTGCGGTTCCCTCTCGGCGGCCCGAACACGGGCGCGAGGCATGCGGCGAGACCGGCCGATACGAACACCCTGCGCACCTGCCGGCTTCGCGGCTGGGCCGGGAGCCGGGCGAACCACGCAGGCATCTGGCCGTAGCCCTCCCGGACCGCCTTCGCGTCGTGGGCGGCGAACAGGCGGCGCACGTCGCCGTCCAGCCGTTCGATCCCTTCGAGTTCGCCGTGCAGCGCGACGGTCAGCGACGCCTCGCCGTAGGCCACGCCGTCGGCTTCGAGTTCGACGAGCGCGGATCCCAAGCGGTCGGATTCGGCTGCCGCGGCGGAATCGACCATCGCCGCCGCCGTGCCCTGGGCGTCCTGCGCGTGCGCCATCATCGAGTAGCGGCGCGAGAAGTAGTGGCGCTGGGCGCTTCGGATCCGCCGCCGCGCCGCCTCAGTAGTCCACGGCCGCCATTCGAGCGAGACGGTCGTCACCGCGTCCAGGCAGTACAGCTCGCGGAGGAGATTCGCGTGCGCCTGGCCGGGCGGCGACAGGAGCGAGTAGAGGATCACGGGCTCGCCGTCGAGCCTCAGGTGCGAACGCTCGGCTTCAAGCTCCGAGACCGCGAGCCGCCAGTTCATGCCGCTGCCCGTCGCGCCGTCCCACGCCATGCCCGGGCGGTTGATGAGTTCCGACAGGAGCCGGGACCCGTCCACGGCCGACAGCATCTCGACCGGCGTGTGCTCGGCGACGAGAGAGCGGCCCGCGTCGACCATCGCCCGGAACCGGCCCGCCGCCGCCTCGATCTCCGAGGCGAGATAGGTCGGTGCGCCCTTCCTGCGGCGGTTGCGCAGCCGGGCGAGCCAGGCCAGCCGTCCCGACCGCGTGCTCCCGGCCGCCGGACGGAGGCCCGGGTCGTGCGACCAGACGACGTAGGCGTCGAGGCGCTGCACGCGGCCTTGCAGGAACGCGCTGCGCTGGCGGCCCGACAAGGCCGTGATGTCCGGCCCGTTCGCCTCCGTCCCCGGGTCCATCGAAGCGGGGCGTCGGAGCAGATGGAACTGGAGGCGCGCACCGGGGGACAGCCCGGACATCAGCCGTTGCCAAAGGCCCAGCACGCGGTCGATCTGCTCCGGCGTGCGGCCGTCCGTGATCGCTGGCGCGATCCGGCCCGCCGCGATCAGCTCGCCCGAGCGGGTCAGGCAGGTATGGTCGTCGTCGAGCCAGCCCCAGTAGGGCAGCTCCTCGGCCAGCGAGCCCGCCGCCTCGTAGGCCCGAAGCTCCTCGGCGACCCTCACTGGCCGCTTCCCCGGATCTTCAGGTGCCACGGATCGTCCGCCCACTTGCCCGGATCGAACCGCGCCGGGTAACGCGCGGCCGCGCGGAGCACGGCGAGCATCGCCGGGTCCCTGCGGCCCGCGAGCCAGCCCGCGCCGTAGCAACTCGCGAACACCAGGCCGCCCGCCACCAGCGAAGCCGTCGCGTTCCACACCGCCACGGCGAGCGTCGCGCCCAGCAGGAACAGCCTCCGCTCCACGCCCAGCACCGTAAGCGGACGATTCAGTGCGGAGTAGCCCGACCAACGCGTGAGGCCCCGCATCAGAACAGCCAGCCCAGGAAGTTCACCGCGCCGACCGCCATCCCGATCCCGAAGATGATCCCGGCCAGCGTGCGCTTGCTCCCGCCCTCGCCGAACGCGAACATCAGCCCGCCGACCACGATCGCGATCAGCGACAGTCCCCGCGCGATCGGTCCCGTGAACTGCGTCTGAAGCTCGTTCACCGCCTCCACCCATGGGCTCGTGCCCTGCGCCAGCAGCGCACCGGGCGCCAGCATGAGCAGCGCGGCCCACGCGGCCACCCGCATCGTCGTCAGCAACGTTCTCATCGCCTGTCTTCCTTTCCCTGAAGGGTCATTGGGACGACGGACCTTCCACCGTCCCGGTTCTCGGCAATTCGATTGTGGACCCACGCGTCGAACTCCGACCTGATCCAGCCGACTACGCGCGGACCCAGGTGGATCGGCGGGGGAAAGCGACCCGCCTCCACCCAGCCGTAGATCGTCGACCGCGCCACGCCCAGCCGGGCTGCGATCTCGGATGCCCGGATGAAGCGGATCGGCTCGTCCGTTCTCTTCTCGCTCGGCCTATCGGCCATCGCTCCACCCCCTCTCGTTCGTCCCGCGGCTGCTTTCGACCAGCGGCGCCGGTGGCGGTGCGGTGGAGCGCGTGCGCCGTCCGAGTCCGCGTCGTAGCCGTCGATGAACGCCAGAATCCGGTCCGCCATCCGCAGCGACAGCGAGCGCCCGGCGGCGATCTGGCGCATCAGGTTCGGGTCGCCCACGGCCCTCATGCCGAACGTCGTCGGCGGCATGCCCGTGCTCTCGAGGAACGCGGCGATACGCGCGTTGAAATACCGCTCCAGCGTCTCCATGGCCGTACTGCTCTTGCGTCTTCATGGCGAAAACGGTGGAGACTTGTCCGCAAGCAAGTCAACAACTAGGAGATCACCTAAATGTCGATAACGTCGAGGATGTCCAATACCGTCGGGTTGGCGCTGGACTCCGCCGCCAGCGGGGCGGTGAAGCACCCCCGCGCGCGTTTGCGGGCAGTCTCCCGAAACGATCTGAATGTGGACTGGGCGGCAGGCGCGGAAACGGCGGACTCGGCGTCGCCGGCCAGCGAGTGGCAGGCCACGTATCCGGACGCGGAAGTCGATGCCGGGCCGTCGGCCGGTGGTTCCCTCTCCGCCTTGCGAAGCCGGCCGGAATCGGGACTATTTCAATCCATGAAAAACAAAAAGAAGAAAGCCTCGACGTGGCTCGATCCGGTGCGCCGGCGGCTACTCCGGCTGCTGACGGCGAAGGGCTCGACGCTGCGCACTGCTTCAATCGCGATGGGCCGCAACGACGCCTACCTGCAGCAGTTCATCTACCGGGGCACGCCGAAGGTTCTCGCCGAGGACGACCGCGAGATCCTCGCGGAGCATCTGGGCTGCCGGCCCGAGCTGCTCAAGCACGGCCGGAGTTTCCGGCTCTCGACGAACGCCACACGGCCTTCGCCGCCCGACGACGCCTACGCCGCGCCGATCGGCTACAGCGCCGTGCCGGAGGCGGATCTCAGAGAGGAGCCGGACACGGAGGAAGCCTGGCACGGCGAGTTGCCGGTGACCGGAGATGCGTGGATGTTCGCCGATGCCTTCATCCGCCACCGGCTCAGGGCCGATCCCGGCGACCTGTGGATGGTCGAGGTGGACGGGGACTCGATGGAACCGCTGCTCTCAAGCGGTGACCACATCATGATCGACGTGAGCCGGACGGTGCCCGCACCGCCGGGGATCTTCGTGATCTGGGACGGCATCGCGCTCGTCGCCAAGCGGATCGAGCATGTGCCGCACTCCGAGCCGCCGAAGGTCGTGCTCAAGTCGCTCAACCCCGAGTACGACAGCCACGAGTGTGCTGCCGACGAAGTCCGCGTCGTCGGACGGGCGGTCTGGATGTCACGAAGGCTGTAAGTAAGGAAATGACGGCCCTTTCCCGAAGCCGATGGAGCCATCCACGCAGAGGCGGCCCGCGGCCCGCTGAGCTACCTTGATTCCCGACGCTCGGGCGGGGAGGATCTGTTATTCTTGGTTGACGGAATCACTGATGAACGGAGAAAAGAAACCGTGAAGAGCCTGGTCGACCGAATCATGGCGCATGCCGAGGAAGGGCCGATCCCCGTGGCAAGCCCCCCTGTCCCTAGAAACGTATGGGGAGATATGGCGGTTCCTTCGCAGCTGGGCGGCTCCGCGATCAGCGGAGCGCACTGCTCATCGATCCGATTGTGGGATCGAGCCGACGGGAGTACTCGGGTAGCCGTCGAGGCCTGTTCGCCAGCGGCTCGCCCTTCGGCGTTGGTCGAATAGAGGGTAACGACGTGTCCGTCCCGACCATCTTCGATCTCTGCACCCCGCGAGCCGACATCCTCCAGGGGCGGGTGACCGAAGCCGAGTTCGCCGCGGACCTGGCCCGGGTGCTCGCGAGCGACGGCGGCACGGGCTACGCCGACTACACCGATCCGGCACGGTTCTTCGCCAACACCTATCCCACGCGCGGCCTGAAGGAGCTACTCGCGAACGTCTGCCGCCGGATGTCCGGCGCGGGCGGGGAGGTGGCGGCGATCTTCCGGCTTGACACATCGTACGGCGGCGGGAAGACGCACGGCCTAATCGCTCTGGCCCACGCGGCGAAGGGGATGCAAGGTGTCGCCCAACCGGAAGAGTTCGTCGATCCGGCGCTTCTTCCGAGCGGGCCGGTACGGGTTGCGGCATTTGACGGTGAGAACGCCGATCCCGCGAATGGCCGCGACATGGGGGACGGCGTGAAGGCAAAGACCCCGTGGGGAGAGTTGGCCTACGCTTTGGCCGGCAAGCAGGGGTTCAAGCGCGTCCGAAGCAGCGACGAGAAGCACATGGCACCAGGAGCGAGCACGCTCCGAGAGCTGTTCGGCGACCAGCCGACCCTCATTCTACTCGACGAGTTGTCGGTCTATCTCAGGTCCGTCCAGTCGATTGACCACGCACGCGGCCAGCTAACGGCGTTCCTGACCCGCCTGTTCAGCGCAGTCGAGAGTGCGCCCAATGCCGCTCTGGTCTACACCTTGGCGATCGGCAAGGACAATCGGGCAACGGACGCGTACAGCGACGAGAACAAGTTCATCGCCGACGCCATGGCGGAGCTCGAAAAGGTCTCGGCTCGCAAGGCCACCCTCCTGAATCCCACTCGCGAGGAGGAGACGGTCAAGGTACTACGCCGACGCCTTTTCGAGACCATCGACGAAGGCCGGGTTGAAGAGGTCGTTCAGCCGTATAAAAAGCGTTGGGACGCGCATCAGGAGTTCCTGCCGCCGGATGTCGGCCGACCGACGATCGTGGAGGGATTTCGCGCCAGCTATCCGTTCCACCCCGAGGTGCTTGAGACGCTGACGACGAAGACGGCAACACTCGAGAGCTTCCAACGGGTCCGGGGAATGCTGCGTCTTCTCGGAAAGACAGTGGCTCACCTCTGGGAGACACGCCCCGAGGATGCGTGCGCCATCCACCTGCACCACATCGATCCGGGCCACGAGCCGATTCGAGCCGAGATCGTAACGCGGCTCGGGCAGGAGCAGTACCTCCCGGCCATCGCGAACGACGTGTCGTCCGGTTCGCCGGACAGGCCATCCTTCGCGCAACACATCGATGCGTCGTCCTACAGCGGCATGCCGCCCTACACCGAGTATGCTGCCCGGACGATTTTCCTCCACAGCCTCGCCTTCAACGATCCGCTCAAGGGATTGCCGCCCGAAGAACTCCGGTTTTCGATGGTCGGTCCGGTGTTGGACATCTCGTTCATAGACGATGCCCGCAAGAAGTTCGTGGCCGAATCGGCGTATCTCGACGACAAGCCGGGCGCCACGATGCGCTTTCACGTCGACGCGAACCTCAACCAGATCATCCGGCGCGAGGAGCGCAATGTAGATGCCGGCGACGCTCGGGCTCAACTGAATGACCGGATTCAACAGGTATTCGGCGGGACAGTCTTCGATCTCGTCCATTTCCCGGGCGGCCCCTACGATGTCGACGACAATGTGGGATCGGGCCGTCCACGGCTGGCGATCCTGTCGTACGACGGTCTGTCGATCGGACCGGGAGAGGTGCAGGCACCCGATCTGATCCGGCGCATCTATGAGCGCACGGGGAAAGAGGGGAAGAAGACGCGGGAGCTCCGCAACAACGTGGTCTTCCTGGTGGCCGACGGCGGATTCCGGGACAAGATGCGGGATGCCGTGCGTCATCGGCTGGCGCTGACCGCGTTGAACCGGGCCGACCGGCTCGGCGACTTGGCCGAGTACCAGCAGACCAAGGTGAAGGAGCTCGACGGGAAGGCCGAGCAGAAGGTGGCGGGTGCAATCCAGGCGTGCTACCGGCACCTGTTCTATCCGTCGCAGCAGGCGGCGGCTTCGGGCGTTGCGCTTGCGCATACGGCTATCGATCTCCCGTCGACCTCCGACCAACCGGGGGCCGGTCAGACTCAGGTCGTTCGGGTCCTGCGCGAGTTGGGCAAGCTACGGCTTCCGGAGGACGCCCCCGACCAACCGGCCTACGTTCGCGATGCGACGCCGCTGAAGGTCAAGGGCGAGATCACGACCCAGGCGCTGCGCAACGAGTTTCGGAGGAATCCGAAGCTGCCGATGCTGATAGGCGACGATGTATTTGTGAAGGGTGTGCGACAGGGAGTGAAGGGCAAGCTCTACATCTACCGAAGCGGCGATCTGGTCTGTGGACCCGGGGAGCCGAGCGTCTCGATCAAGATCGACCAACAGTCCATGGTTCTGACCATGGCCTACGCGAAGAAACAAGGCGTCTGGCCGCGGCCGAAGCCGGATGGGCCAGATCCACCGATAGGGCCGTTGCCGCCACCTCCCCCTCCGCCGCCACCACCCCCTTCGGGTACGATTCCCGTCTTCGACGCTGAAGGAATCCTGCGGGCAGCGCTGGTTCAGATCTGGGAGCAGTCCAGGGCGAACAAGGAGGTCAAGAAGATCGGCGAGATCACGATTCGGATCTTCGACGCGGAATTGGGACTCCGGCTGCTCCGCGTGGCCCCGTCGGTTCCGAAGGCCCGGAAGAAGGCTAAGCTCACCGCATCCTACCAGTCCGCAGATGGGGGCAACCTGGATTTGGAGTTTGAAGGGCCGGTATCGGACGTGAAACCGGTCACGGATTTCCTCGAACCTCAGCTCCGGGCCGCCAAGGAGCAGAACGCGACGATCTCGCTGACGCTCTCCTACCCCGATGGCCTTACCTTGAACGGCCCGGATCCCGGGAAACTCACCGAACGGCTCTCCCGGTTCGTGAGCGGATCGGCCCACGTCACCGCCAAGCCGCTTCAGGAGAAGGAGTAAGATGGCCAGCCCGAGACACCTTCGCTACGGCGAAGCCGGACAGTCGGCTCCACGCTACGACTTGCGCATCCGCCCCGCTGGATCCGGCCGGGATTGCTACGAAGTGTGGCAGATTCCTTCGGCCGGGACCCCCCAGATCCGGAAACCCGTGCGGATCGCTGGCTTGGGGGGCCGCAATCTCGAACTCGTGCAGCATCGAATCCTCCGTATCTTGGCCGAGCAACGCATCCGGCTCGTGTCCGCCCCCGGTCGGACGGGGTTCAGCCGACCGGTTCCGGAAACTCTGGCTGTGCGGCTCGGCCTGATATTCCGCGCGCTCGCCCCCATGCGCGACCGCGACCGCATGTGGGCGGTCGCCGACGGCATCGAGAAGATGGAGCGCGAAGAGGCGTCGTACTGGCTCGGCATGGCGATCCACAGGGAGCATCCGAGGAGGGTACTCGCCGGGTTGCGGCTCCTCCTGACCGAACCGGAGAATAAACCCAGCGACGAACTCGCCCTGGTGGCCGCTGGGGCCGGGCCAGAAGTGGGGCGGTAGGCGAAATGCGCATCGAACCGGAGATCGTGCACGTCAACATCGTCCTGGTGGGCGACTTCAACCCCGCCATCTTCTCGCCGAAGTGGTTTTCGGCCAACGGTCTCATTCGCGACGCCGTTGCCCACCGGGCCGAGCTGGGAGTGGTTCACCAGGAGGTCGCCGACTTCACAGCGGACTGGCTTCGGCTCCAGGTCACCCGAGACAGGTTTGCCGCCGGGAGCTTGCAGGCTCCATTCGTACGCTTGCGGGATCTCGTTCACCGTGTTTTTCACGAATGCCTCGACCACACGCCGATTCGAGGGTTTGGAATCAACTACTCGGCCCACTTCCTGGTGGACAGTCTGGCGACGCGGGACCGCTTGGGGACCGCTCTCGTGCCGCTGGAGCCATGGGGTCCGTGGCGGGAGCGGCTGAGTCTCGATGGTCGCCACGGAGGCATGACATCGCTGCGAATCTCCCAGTTGAGACCGGAGGACAGGGATGAGGGTGGACAGATCAACGTGGTGGTGGAGCCATCCAACCGAGTGGGCACGAGCAGCGGCACGGGAGTCTTTGTGAGCGTCAACGATCACTTTTCCGAAGACGCGGAGTCTCCCGGTTCGGCGGAAAAGCTCATGGAAATCCTTGCGACGGAATTCGAAGGATCTCTCAAACGGAGCGAAGGCATCGTGGATCACATCATGTCTCTCGTACAGTCAAGAGGGTAATACGCACGATGGCACAGATTGGACTTACAGCGACGAACCCGGAAACGGACTCCAACGCTGGCATGCGAACGTCGCCGTCGCCGCCGCAGCCCCCTGCCGTCCTGCCGGGCGTCTCCGGCGGTGGTCGGCTCAGTGGGACCATGGCCCGCAACGAAGGACCGAACGGGGAGTTGGCGAACGGTGCTTTGTCGGCCTCACGGGACGGGGAAGCGAATGTCGAGGGAGCGTCGAACGGAGCGATTCGGAATGGCCCCCCGGTGGTTCGACCCGAGATCCCGGAGTGTTATCCAGAGCATTCTCCCTCTTTCTTCCCAAAACAGGAGTGGGCGGGACGAGTGACGGCCATCGACAACGGCTCGTTCGACGCCCGCCTCCGAGACCTGGCTGACGGCGGACGAGAAGTCGCCACCATCGATCTGGAAGAGGTCAGCTCGGAGGACCGTGCCCGAATACGCGTCGGTTCGCTGTTCCACTGGGTGATGGGATACGAGACCGTGAACGGAACCCGGAGCAATGTCTCGCGAGTCGTCTTTCTGGATCCGCCGCGCCTGACCAGGCGCGACCTTGAACGCGGCCGCCGGTGGGCGGAGTGGCTTCATGAGCGCTGGGGATCTGAGTAGCACCCCCCCGGATCCCGCCGAGATCGAGGTCGCGATGCTCGGACCCGGTTACGGGGAGAGCATCCTGATTCACACCGGCGATGGCGAATGGGTGGTCGTCGACTCATTCCTCAACCCGGACCGTCGTCCATCCGCGCTCGCCTACTTGGAACGATTGGGGTACGACCCCGCTACGGCGATCAAGCTGATCGTGGCGACTCACTGGCACGACGACCACATTCGCGGCATAGGGACGCTGGTTGAGTCCGGCAGGTCCGCAAGGTTCTGCTGTGCAGGCACCCTCCGGCGTCTCGAATTCCTCAGCATGATCGAGGGATTCCGTGCGCAGGGTTCACGGGCAGCCGGTTTCGGGACGCGGGAGATCTTCTCGGTATTCGCCCACCTTGGACAGGTTGGCGTCTCTCCACTCTGGGCCACCGCAAGCCGCCGAATCCACCGCTCGCCCCGCTGCGACGTGTGGTCGCTCTCGCCTGACGACGAAGCTTACACCTCGTTCCTCAAGTCCCTTGCGCCCCTATCCGACCCCAAACCGGAGCGCGTGTTCGCCTTGCCGACTCCGAATCAGCTCTCTGTTGCCCTTCTGGTCCGCTTCGAAGGCGGTGTCTCATGCCTCCTCGGAGCGGATCTTGAGCAGCGCGGCTGGACGGCAGTACTGAGCGATGACAGGAAGCCCCGGTGCAGGTCCTCGGTCTTCAAGGTTCCGCATCACGGGTCCGCGAACGCTCATCTCGAAGGCGTTTGGGACAAGCTGTTGGAGCCGGAACCGTTTGCGATTCTCGCGCCGTGGCGGCGGGGCGGCGGATCGTTGCCGCGGAAGGGGGACGTGAACCGGATTCTGGCGCGCACCCCGAACGCTTACGCCACGACCAAGGCGGCACCCGGTGCGGCGCCCCGGGATCGGTGGGTCAAGAAGAGGCTGAGAGCCGTGAATGCGAGATTGCGACCGGAGTCCGGCGCAACCGGGATTATCCGGCTGCGGCGGTCGATGACGGGGGAGAGTTCGTGGCGGGTGAAGCTGTTCGGATCCGCGTGTCACCTGGAGGAGTTTGCGGCGTGAAGAAGCGATCCGGGGGAGACTCGGCGAGCGACCGGCGCCTGATTGAGGAATGGCTGCCGATTGCGGAGTTGAGCGAGGAGAGTACGCGGGAGCGGCGGGCCATGACGGCGCTGCCACCGACCTACTATCTCCACGTCTGGTGGGCGCGCCGGCCTCTGGTCGCTTCGCGGGCTGCGGTGCTGGGGTCGCTGCTGCCAGAGGGAGCGGATCGGGAGAAGTTCCTGCATGTGCTCGGGATTCACGGGGATCCGGTGGGGGCGCGGCGGGCCATCGACGGAGCGAAGCAGAGCGGAAGGCGGATCGAGAATCCCTACGATTACGACAGGGCATTCAAGTACTGTCCCACTCCTGCTGACAGGCGCTGGCTGGAACAAGACGGGGTACGGAACTGGCAGTCGATCCGCGTCTTGGATCCGACTGCCGGTGGTGGATCGATCCCGTTCGAAACTCAAAGGTCAGGGCTCGTCACACTTGGAAACGACCTCAATCCGGTCGCGGCGCTTGTTGCGGAGGCCACGGTGACATGGCCCACACAGTTCCCGAGTGAGCTTGCCGACGAGTTCGAGGCATTGGCTTCCGCTTGGCGGCAACGAATCCAGAAGCCACTGGAGGACATGTTCCCGCAAACCGGGTTGCCCGACATCGTGGATGTGACCTACGTCCACGCCCACAGCGTCCGTTGCCCCTACTGCGCTGGCCTCGTTCCGCTGTCTCCGAACTGGCGGCTGGCCTCCGGTGGCACCGGTGTGCGCCTCCGGCCTGACACCGCTCGTGGCCACGGTTCCGAGGACCGTGTCTGCACTTTCCAGATCGTAAAGAAGGCCAGGGAACAGTCTCCGGGCACGGTCTCCCGCGGAACCGGCACGTGTCCCTATCCCGACTGCGGCCAGGTGATCGACGGTGACGAGATCAAGCGACAGGCGCAGGATGGCGAGATGGGCTCGCAGCTCTACGCGGTCATCTACAAGCGCCGCGTGAAGACACGGCTCAAGTCCGGAAAGCGCGGCAAGGACAGGTGGGTGCGCGGCTACCGGGCACCGCGACCGGCGGACGACAACAGCGCCGAAATCCAGGCACGCCTGGACGAGAAGCTCCCCGAGTGGGAGGCGTTCGACATCGTGCCGAGCGAGCGAATCCCCGACGGCAACAAGACGACGGAGGCCCAGCGCTACGGTATGACCCATTGGCGCGACCTCTTCTCGCCCCGCCAACTGCTCTGTCACGGAACCACCGTCGAGATCTACCGCGAGATGCTGGAGGAAGACCGGCGGGAGGGGAAGCTGACGCCGGTGCGAAAGGCGGCGTACGGGTATCTGGCGCTGACGCTCGATACGGTGCTCAACTACAACAGCAGGGGCGGACGGTGGGATACGACAACTAGCCGGGTACGATCATTCTTCGACCGGCATGACTTTGCGTTCGTTTGGTCGTTCGGGGAGATGGCACCCCTCATTGTCAGCGTCGGCTACGACTGGGCAATTGTCAAGACCGCCAAGGCCATCCGGGAACTCGTGGAGCTTGTCGCGCCGGAAACAACGACCCACGGGGGTCGCGACCTCTTCAGCGACAATGGCGATCCCCAGAAGGCCGACACAACTCCCAACGCCTCTCCACCAGTCACGATCACCTGCAAGTCCGCCGATAACCTCGACCACCTCGAGGACGCCAGCATCGACGCCATCGTCATGGACCCCCCGTGGGAAGCCAACGTGATGTATGCGGAGCTGTCGGACTTCTTCTACGTCTGGCTCAAGCGCACGGCGGGGCACGTGTTCCCCGAGCTCTTCAGGAGCCAGCTCACCGACAAGGACAACGAGGCGGTCGCGAACGTCGCGCGCTTCAAGGGGCAGAAGGGGGCGGGAGCGCGCGCGACCCGCGACTACCAGGAGCGCATGGCCGCGATCTTTGCCGAGTGCCGTCGCGTCCTCAAGCCCAACGGCATCATGACGCTGATGTTCACCCACAAGGCGGCCGGCGCTTGGGACGCATTGACCACGGGGCTGATGAAGGCCGGATTCATGATCACGGCGTCGTGGCCGATCAATACCGAAGCCCCCGGGAGCATGCACATCAAGGACAAGGCGGCGGCGAACAGCACTATCTTTCTGGTCTGCCGTCCGCGGGAGCGGCACGAGCCCGACACCGAGCGGGAGACGCGCTGGTGGGAAGATGCGGAACCGCTTGTGGCCAAGGCCGTACGCAAGCGCGTGAAGGAGTTCCAGAGGGCGGGCATCGGGGGTGTCGATCTCTACCTGGCCTCCTTCGGCCCCGCGCTGGAGGAGTTCTCGCGCCATTGGCCGCTGGAGCGCCGGAGCCCCCGACCGAAGCCCAAGCAACGCAAGCGGCAGTTCGACATCTTCGAAGAGGAATGGGACCCGTACGCGACCACCCCCGAAGACGCGCTCGACGTTGCCCGGCGGGAGGTCAAACGCTGGCGGCTTGACCAGCTCGCGCACATGCGTTCCGACGACGATCTCGATCCCGTCACCGCCTTCTTCGTGCTCGCCTGGGATGCCTTCAAGGCACCGAAGTTCGCCTACGACGAAGGGCTCAAGCTCGCACGCGCGGTCGGCGTCAACCTCGAAACCGATGTCGTCCGCAGACTTGGGGCAAAGAGCGGACAGAACCTCGTGCTCTGGGACGCACCCCACCGAGCCGCCAAGGGAGCATTGGGTCCTGCAGACGGCTCGCGGGGCATGATCGATGTTCTCCACCATGCTGCGTTCCTGGCGCGTGATCGGTCCTTGGACGCCGCCCTCGACATGCTCAGGGACCAGGGCGTCGAAAAGAGCCCCGACTTTGCCACCGCACTCGAAGCGGTGCTCGAAGTCCTCCCGGTCTCGCGCAACTTCCGCGGTTTCGATCTGGGTTCAAAGGCCGCGGCTCTGGAGTCCGCCAGCGAAGACTTCGACGCGCTTGAGAGACTCCGCCGCTTGGCTTTCAGCGAGGTCGTCGGCGAGCCGGAGCAGCTCAAGCTGTGGCGTGAGGAGACCGCCTGAACGGTGCACCGCGCGGTCGACTGGAAGCTCAAGTACACGCCCGATGACGGCGATCTGGTCGAGCTCTTCTACTTGCCCGCGCTTGAGGATGCGAAGCGGTACGACCGCCTGACCGGCTACTTCAGCGCCAGCGCACTGAGACTCGCGGCTCGCGGAATCGAGGGACTGGTTCGCAACAAGGGCCGGATGCGGCTCATCGTCGGTTGCACCCTGGATGCACCCGAGATCGCGGCGATCCATGAGGGAGCCGAGCTGCGCGGGAAGGTCTCGGAGCACCTGCGCCGCTGGCCGCTCAAGCCGGGGGATGGCGAGGAGGCCGACGCGCTCGAGCTGCTCGCGTGGATGGTGGCGAATGACCATCTCGACGTGAAGGTCGCGGTCCCCACGGACGAGCTTGGTCGGCCCGTGGCCGAATCAGCGCTCTTCCACGAGAAGACCGGGATCATCGAGGATACGAACGGCGACCGAATCGCCTGGACAGGCAGCCTGAACGAGACTGCCAGCGGATGGCAGCACAACTGGGAGACGATCAATGTCTTCACCAGTTGGGGCCCGGTTCCGGCGCGCGTGGAGGGCGAGGAAGAGAACTTCGCGAGCCTTTGGGCCGACCGACGAAAGCGCGCCCGGGTAATCGCGGTGCCGGATGCGGTGCGAGAGAAGTTGCTGGAGTTCTCGCCCAAGGAGGGTCTTCCGAAGCGGCTGAAGCCGGAACCTGACCCGTTAGTAATCCAGGTAAAGGAGCCCGACGCCAAAGCGAAACTGTTGCGCGAGCGGGTGTTGTCATTCATTCGCAGGGCCCCGTCGCTGACTCCCAATGGCGAAATGGTTGGCGAGGAGACAGCCCCGATCACTCCCTGGCCCCACCAGGTCCGCGCGTTCGAGCGCATGTACCACAACTGGCCGCCGAAGCTCCTGATCGCCGACGAGGTGGGACTGGGGAAGACGATTCAGGCGGGTATGGTGCTGCGGCAGGCCTGGTTGTCGGGTCGCGCGCGGCGCATCCTGATCATGGTGCCCGCCGCGGTCATGAAGCAGTGGCAGATCGAGCTGTACGAGAAGTTCAACCTCAACTGGCCGATCTATTCGGGCGGGACGTTGCGGTGGTATTCACCCAATCCGGAGCGGCCTCCGAGAACGCGCGTCGTGGGTTCGGATCGGTGGCACCTCGAAGATGTGGTGATCGCGTCGAGCCATCTGATGCGGCGTCGCGAGCGGCAGAGGACCATCTCGGAGGAGGCGAAGAAGTGGGACTTGGTCGTACTGGACGAGGCGCATCACGCGCGGAGGCGTGGGGCGGGCGGATCCGGCGACAAGGGACCGAACGAGTTGCTTCGCCTTATGCGCGGAATGCGCGAGCGAGCCCTTACGGACGGGTTGATCCTGCTGACGGCCACGCCGATGCAGGTGCATCCCGTCGAGTTCTGGGATCTGCTCGATCTGCTGGGCCTCCCGCCGGAGTGGAACGCGAAAGCGTTCGTCGAGTTCTTCGAACTGTCGGAAAACCCCGACCTGACGGCCGAGGCCTTCGAGATGATGGCACGGCTGTTTCGAGCGGAGGAGGTGGCTGGAAGAGTCGAGGCGGAGCCCGAGGACCGTCACCTATCATCCCTCTCCCGGCTCAAGGCGAAGAGGGTGCTGTCAGCGCTTCGGGATCAGTCCACGATTCCCCGAAAGCAACTTGGATCGGTCGAACGATCGGCGGCATTGCGTCTCATGCGAGCCCGGACGCCGGTGAGACGACTGCTGTCACGACACACGCGCACCCTCCTGCGCCGGTACCACAAAGAGGGCCTACTGGCGGCGCCGATCGCAGAGCGGAGGGTGAAGGACTGCTTCGTTGAGATGACGGAAGGAGAACGGGAACTCTACGAAGCCGTCGAGAGCTACATTTCCCGTACCTACGGTCAGGCGACCGGTACCCAGCGAAATGCGGTCGGGTTCATCATGACCGTGTATCGCCGCCGCCTCGCGAGTAGTTGCGAGGCGCTGGCGAATACGCTTCGCCGGCGACTGGAGTCGGCGGAGGGCTGGGTGTCGGAAACCGCGGGTCAGTGGAACGAAGACTTGTCGGACGACGAGCTCGCCGATGACGTCATCGGCGCTCCCGAGGATGTCGCCGAGGCTGCGGACACGGCCCTGAGGCTTGAGGAAATGGGCGACATTCGCCGATTGATGAAGATGGCGGAGCGACTTCCGCCCGACAGCAAGCTCGGGGAGTTGCAACGGATTCTGGGCAACTTGCGGGGGAAGAGCGGGAAAGCCAGCCAGGTCATGGTGTTCACTCAGTACACCGACACCATCGACTTCCTGCGGGAAGAGCTCCGCAAGGACACTTCCCTGCGGCTGATGTGCTTTACCGGGCGAGGCGGCGAGGTGCCGCACGCTGGCGGACTCTGGCGGGCGATCAGCCGCGACGAGGCGAAGCGGAGATTCCGACAGGGTGAAGCCGATGTTCTGCTCTGCACCGAGGCGGCCGCCGAGGGCTTGAACTTCCAGTTCTGCGGCGCGCTCGTGAACTACGACATGCCCTGGAACCCCATGCGAGTGGAGCAGAGAATCGGTCGCATCGACCGACTGGGTCAGCGACACCCGATCATTCGGATATTCAACCTTCACTACCGCGACACGGTGGAGGCGGACATCTACCGGGCGCTGGCCAAGCGCATCGGACTCTTCCACGGCGTCGTTGGCCAGCTTCAACCCATCCTTGCGAAAGTGTCGGGAACGATCGCCCAGGCAGTGTTGGAGGGTCGCGCCTCGACCGACGAAGGACGGGCGGAGCTGGCGGATGAGGTGGATCGTGAGGCCGCCGAGGCTGCACCCGGAATCGACATCGACGGGGCTGCGGATACCACCATCGCCTTGACCGACCGCCCAGCATCCTCGGTGACAATGGACGATCTCGACCGAGTGATCCGACGGCCCGAGCTCCTACCCGATGGCTTCAGCGTGCAGCCGCTCGGGCCGCGTGAGTACTCGTTGACTGTACAGGGGCGCGAATCCGCGATTCGTATCACCACCGATGCGGACTACTTCGAGAGGCACGCCGACAGCGTTGAGCTTTGGTCACCGGGAGGGGAGGGGTTTCCGGTAGGATCGCCACCTGAGTCGGAGAATCAGCAATGGTCTAATAATATGAGTCTGAGGGGGATTCTGGATGCGACGAGTTAGTTCCAACCCGAACGACGCAGCACGTCGTGGACAGTGTCTTTAATCGCCCGGTGGATGCCGTGGCTGCGCGGTTTGGTCTCGTGGGGCGAAGCTCAGCACCTCGCCCAGCCACCCCTTTACCCTCTGGAGATCCTGTGAGCAGACTCTCGTTGAGCCTCTTGGTGCTCTCCCTTGTTTTTGCATCGCCGATTCGTGCCCAAGTGATTCGTAGCTACGAGGGTCTTGACCGCAACGCTGTGGACGGTTGGTTCGCCCAGACGCAACTCTCGTTGGATGGCAGAGCCGGCAATGCAAGCTATCTGGATCTAGGTCTCACAGGAGGATTGTCCTACCGCGTCCCTGCACCGGGGCACTGGCTGCGGTTTTATCCGTCTTGGCAGGTCAGGCGCTCAGGGGGACAGTCCGTCGTGCGTGAGTGGTCGGCGCACTTCAGGCACTCGTTTGTGTTTTCGGACGAGATGCGGACCTATGCGTTCGCTCAGATCCAAGCGGATAGGTCGATCAACCTTGACCGCAGGGTGCTGGTCGGTGGCGGGCTTCGTCGGCAAATCGTGCCACTGGGAGGCGGTGGTCTGGATATCGGCCTCGGTCTAATGCTGGAAGACGAAACCTTGGCGTCTGGAGAGAGCACGCAAGCACTGAGGGGGGCGAATCTGTTCTCCGCACGCGGCCGAGCCGGTATCGTACGAGTATTGGTCACAGGTTTCTATCAGCCGATAATGTCGAACCTCGAAGACTACCGCCTGTCCGTAGACGCCGAGGTTCAGATCCCGGTGTCCGAGCGTGTCGGTTTTGTCATTTCAGGGAGTTGGCGTCGAGATTCGCGGCCGCCCACGGACATCGAGGCGGACGACGCTGGGTTCGGGTTTTCCGTGCGGTTGAGCACCCGATGACAAGTCGCGAGGCCCTGCTCGAACTCACTTACACTGCGCACGCCATGGCACCGCTCGCCCGCGACATCGGCCGTGTGGATGAGGACTGGCTGGATCTGCCCCGCTCTCGGGGACGGCTGTCGCCGTGCTCTGTCTCTAATCCGCCCTCGGTTGCGAAATTCATCAGACTCCCTTCATCGGGCCGATGGTTGACGAGCATGCCGGCGTGCGGCTGGCGTTGGAGATTCGCACATGGTGCTTGAGAGGATATTGGCGCTGGCCACCGAACGCGAATCCGAGACTCTGGAGTTCAAGCGTACGACGGGAACGCGTCGTGAGGCAACGGCCACTGTGTGCGCCATGCTCAATCACCGGGGCGGACACGTGCTGTTCGGTGTGACGCCGAACGGAAGTGTCGTCGGCCAGCAGGTGAGCGACCGGACGATGGAGGAGGTGGGTGCCGAGATTCAGAGGATCGACCCGCCGGCTTTTCCGGAGGTCGAGCGGATCCGTGTCTCGGACGGGCTCGATGTAATCGCGGTCAGCGTCAACAAGGGGCCCGCACGGCCCTACCAGTACCGGGGTACCGCCTATCGCCGGGTCGGCAACACCACGGTGACCATGGCTGCCGAGGAGTACAACCAGATGCTCTTCGAGCGGCTGCACAGTGAGCAGCGGTGGGAGAATCAACCTGCTCCCGGCTGGACGGTCGCGGACCTGGATGTGGCCGAAATCCGCAACACCGTAGCCGAGGCGGTACGAACAGGCCGGCTGAACGAGCCCGGTACCCGAGAACCGGAAGACTTGCTTCGAGGGCTTGGACTGCTCCGCGAGGGGGTCCTGTCGCGCGCGGCGGCGGTGTTGTTCGGTAACTCAGCGCGTCTCGAATTCGAGTTGCCGCAGTGTCTGCTCCGGGTAGCTCGTTTCCGGGGCATCGACCGAAGCGAATTCCTGGACAACCGGCAGTTCAATGGCAACGCGTTCGCACTGCTCTCACATGCCGAACGCTTTCTGCGCGACACGCTTCCCATTGCGAGTCGGTTCGAGTCGGGCCGCATGCGGCGCATTGACGAGCCCCTCTACCCACCCCTTGCTACACGGGAAGCGGTGGCGAACGCCCTGTGCCACAGGGATTATGCGCTGGGCGGCGGCTCGGTCGGGATCGCAGTCTACGACGACCGACTCGAGGTCACGTCGACCGGTACGCTGCACTTCGGACTGACACCGGCCGCGCTGTTCGGCCCGCACGAATCGAGGCCGTGGAATCCGCTGCTTGCCCGCACGTTCTACCGGCGCGGTATTATCGAGGAGTGGGGCCGGGGAACGCTCAAGATGGCGGAACTGGCTACCGCCGCCGGATTGCCACGACCGGAGATCGAGGAACGCGGCGATTGCGTTACCGTGTGCTTCCGGCATGGACAGGTCGGGTCGGCGCGGCGCAGCGGCCACGACCTGATCGAACGACAAGAAGCGATTCTGTCCTTGTTGGATCGAGCGGACGACGGCTTGGCACTACGTGAGATACGTGCCCAGTTGGCTCTGCCGGCCAGCGAACGTCAGGTGAAGAGGGCCTTGGCGGCATTGCGGAACCGCGGGCGGGCGGTGTCCACGGGTCGCGGTCCAGCGGCGCGGTGGAGACGTGCGCCTGAGTCCGTCGAGGACGAATGAGACCCCCGATGAGCCCCCGGGGTCTTATTGGGTCCATTAGGGGTCCTATTGGGGTCTTACTCGTCGCCGACCCTTGGCACACCGCAAAGCGGCGTGAAGCTCTACTGCTACCTTCTCGCGGCGACGTGTTGCCAGGGCTTGCCCGACGAACGACCTACGGCGTTCCCAGCCGTGTCGGGGTGTGCGACTATGGGGTCCTGATGTCCTCTCCGCCGCGTTGGCGATCGTCCCGATCCTCGTAGTCGGCTCCAGTGAACGCTGCTTTTTGACGCGGCGGCGCGTGCCGGGTACCTTGCCCTCCCGATTCACACAACCGCACACCAGGATGCAGCCCGCTGTGCAACGCCCTCCATTCCAGCTGTGCCCGCTAACAGCAACCCTCCTGACAGTCACCTGGGAGCCGTACGTCCAGGACACAGCCCTCCGTCCACCCGCTCGCCCTGTCACCCTCGCCTCCGCATTTCTCGGGGGGCTATTCCTGTCACCGGCGGGGACCCATCTCGTGGGATTGGTGGGTGGGCGGGCGATTCCACTGGCTGCGGCGAGAGTGCCGCGGAATCCGAGGATCACGGACGTGACTCACGAGATTCTGGTCGTCCAGTGCCAGTTCAGGGTGCAGATCCGAGCCACCGCGAGCGACGCCAATCTAGCGGAGACCGCGATTCAGAATGCCACGGCGCAGGTGGATAGGCGGCTGGACGCGTCCGATTATGCTTGGACGGTGGGGCGGTTGAACGAGGCCAACTCCGAGGCAGAGGGGGATACGTGGGAGGGCGACCTTGAGCCCGTGAATGCTGAGTTGAGTGGCCTCGGGCCGAGGAGGATTCCGCCAAGTCAGGACATCGGGATGGGGGTGGCCTCGTGAGCGGAACTTGGGGTAGCCAGGAAGCGACGGGGCCAGGGACATCTCTGGGAAACTGCATTGGAGAATCACGACGCCGACCGTCACCCCAGGATGTCGTGCCATCTAATCGACAAGATTATCCCCCTCTCGCGATCGACCTTTTTGCTGGGGCTGGTGGCCTGAGCCAAGGGTTCCGCGATGCTGGATTCAAATTGGTACAAGCAGTAGAGAAGGACCCGGCCGCGAGTGCCACCTACGCAACCAACCACCCGGATGTAGATGTGATTTGCGCCGAAATCCAGGGGTTGCGCCCAATAGCGTGCATGGAACGTATCAATGTAGCCCAAGGCGAGATAAACATTGTAATTGGTGGCCCACCATGCCAGGGTTTCTCTGAGTCTAACCGACGTACTCGCACGCTGGATAATCCTACAAATCACTTGTATCTTGACTTCCTGCGTTTCGTGGAATGCATGACACCTCAATGGGTTGTCTTGGAAAACGTTGCCGGTTTACGAACCATGGCAAAAGGCGTGGTCCTCCGTCGAATGCTTGCCGGCCTTACACGCGCTGGGTATCATGCCGACTGGCGGCTACTAAACTCCGCCAATCATGGTGTGCCACAGGTCAGACGCCGCCTATTCGTGATCGCCAATCGTGTCGGCGTGCCCATTCCGAGTGAGACCGATATCGTCACTGCCACACTGCGAAAACCAATAACCGTGCGTGAGGCAATCGGGGACCTCCCAGTCCTCTCCAATGGAGCATCAATTGACCTCTTGGAATACCCCAATGGAGCTACGTCGGCCTATCAGAGACGAATGCGCCGAGGGGCCGGGAGGTATGTCTCAGGCAATCTAGTGACCCGAAACGGCGCCCACATCCGACAGCGGTATCACTACATCCCAGAAGGAGGAAACTGGAAGGACATCCCTCCTTCGCTATTGGGCAACTACACCGACCGAACTAGGTGTCACACGGGAATCTACCATCGTCTTTACTGGGATCGCCCGGCCAAGGTGATCGGAAACTTCCGCAAGAACATGCTAGTCCACCCAAGCCAAGATCGAGGATTGTCCATCCGGGAGGCAGCACGACTCCAAGGGTTCCCCGATACTTACCGATTCGTCGGAACAATTGGTCCTCGGCAGCAGCAGGTTGCCGATGCAGTCCCACCGGTTCTCGCTGAAGCCGTCGCACGGGCGATTTTTCCAAGTGTCAGCCTGGGTACCCGGGGCGCCGCACCTGATACGACGGCAGGACGAATCCCGACCCACATCGCCGCGCTTTCGGCCGAAGGCGCACCGATTCTGATCAACCATGGACCGTAGGGGGCCACCGCGTTTGCCTTCAGGGCGTTTCCGGTGGCCGCCGCGCTTACCTTGGCCCTCTCGACGCCCGATTTTGCGACGATGACCGCTACTACAGCGCTTCGGTCTTTGCCTGGCCGATTAGCCCGGTAATGTCAAAATGAAATGCCGTGCCGACACCTTGGCAATAGGACGGATTATACTTCTCCGGCACAGCATACACGATCCTTACCCGTCTCTCATGCAGCGCAAACAATGTAGCGCCAACAAACGAAAGCTTGGTGTTCATCCCTGCAAGTGAGACATTCTCTTTACCGAAGTCAAGCCCTACCTCACGCAAACGTTCGTACACATCGTCAACTGAATCCGATCTGAACCCGAACCTTTCCACTGTCGGTACCGGCACTCTCGACCGAAGTGCTCGCACCACGCGTCGACTGTACTCGTCCGCGCCCGCTGTAGTGGACGAACCAATGTCGCCGCTTCCTATTGACAGCTTCCGGGGCTCCACATACTCTACAATCTCCATCAAGCGCTCTCTCTCGTGGCCCGCTAGCGCGATCAGATGGCCCGTCTTTTCTCCCGAAAAGTCTCCTGGAAATCCGATTATGGACCGGATGTCACGAACTCCTTTGCTCAACCATCTTGCAGATTCATCCAACTCCGTGTTTTGCGTCGCATAGCCACCCTCTGGCGCCGCGATATAATCTACCGTAACGTTTACGAACCTCTTCCGCATCAAGGAAATCGCAAACAATAGCATCCCTAGTAGTTCCCGAGGGAAACAGGTGATGTCAACAGCAATGTCGCCACGAGGAGCGCCCCTAATCGTCTTCCACGCCCAACTCCAGAGCGCTCTACTATCGAATCGATCCAAGGGCTCTATTGCCTCTATGCGCAACTCCCGAAACGCATCCACGTTCTCCTGGTGCTGAACATTGTCCTCAATGACGTTGGCCAAATGTACGTCGCGCGGCTCGCCAACATTGGTCAAAAACTTCCTTGTGGTCACTAGAGACCTCTCCTCAAATGACGCAGCGGCCACGAGTGTTACCGGGTTACGGTTCATCTCACCAAATCTCCATATCGCCGGGATCGAGCGGCTCGTACTCAACCTCGTTCGCGCCGTGAGTCTTGAACATCTCAATCTGAGCGGACGATACATCCTCCGATCTCCGCAATGGTCCCTCATTAGCAAGCTTCTCAATGACATCGGGCGTGCATGACAAATAGCCGGAGTAGGACGACACGTCCAGGCTAAAGCACGGCGCCAATCGCCGCGTGAGCACATACAGCGCACGGCGCCCCGTCCCCTCCTTCTTTGCGCTGTATCCCTTCATGAAATAGCCTTCGGAAATACCCAACTTCAACAACTTCAACAGCTCTTCGCTCGGAGGGGACTGAAGCGCAAATGAAAAGACACGCCTTTCGGAATCTTGGGAAAGCAGCTTTTGCTTGAACAACACCCCGAGTCCCTCAATGAGCTTCGCCACCTTGCGCCAATCGCCGGCGTCCCGAACACGCTTCTGCCGTGAATCCCCAATCCGGTCTAGTAGTCTGTCCGCGTGTGCTTTGACCGCGTCATGCTGAATCGAAGGAGGAATGCTCCGTATGACCTCTCCCTCAGTGCGCCTGGAAGCGTTATCGAACATCTGCTGCGCACAAATGATGAAGTCGCGCACCAATCCGCCGCTCAGTACTGCAAGTGTCGTGAAACCGGCATAGCAAAACGAATGAAGTGCTCGGCGCTGTTTCAGCTCACGCAAATACTCGGACATCGTATGCCTGTATACATTGTCTCGAACGGCGCGCCCAGTGAAGACCTGAGCATACTGCTTCTTGAGTCTTTCTTGTACCTCCTGAATCCTGCGCTCCTGTTCTTCGTGTTTGGGAAAGAAGCGTTCAGGATCGACAACGGTGCCGTCAGGCAGCGTGACTCCGGCTTGTTCGAGCCGTTTGCGGCAAATCTCCTTTAGCAGTTGAACATAGCTTTCGCCTTTGCCCTCCAGATACCTTGTGGCGATGTCGTACTGAATGAAGTCGTGCGCTTGTTGAATTGCAGACCCTGACCGAGTTCGCCACGTCTTGTAGGTATACATGGTGCTAACCTTGAAGACTGCGCTCTTCCGTCTTCTTGCAATCCACGTGTTCAGGATGACTGTGTGCGTGCGAGGCAAGTCATCACCATCGTCGATGAGAAAATACAAGCAGACACCCACGCGGTCGGAAAAGAAGTCGGCGATGGGTCCCAGCAGGGAATCGTACAAGAAGAGAGGGCCATCGTAGGCTGGTGAAGACGCATACAACAGACTCTTGCCTATGAAATCCCGTAGACGCTGGCATTCAACCTCTACGACCTCGATGAGATCCAATACGACTGTGGCAAGATCTCCGCTCCCGATTGTCGGCGGCGGTGCATTACTAAACCGATAAGCCGCCGACATCCTCTTGACAGCAAGCTCGATGAACGCTCGGTGACAATTGTCAGGTATGACGTCCGGCCGATTCCGGATGATAAGCAAGAGCTGCTTCACTATCAGGAGGGACAGTTGGCTTTCACAGATGATGTACCGTTGCAGATCGGACTGAAACAGCTTGAGTTCCTCAACCAGAAACTCGGAATCCCGGACGGGAAAATAGACGGCCAAAAAGGTAGAATCACGCTGAGGATACAACAGTTCCTGACAGTCTCTCTGGAGCACCCGAAACAACATTGACTTGCCAGTGCCCCGGTGGCCGTGGATGAAGCACGTCTCCCGGCCGGCAACGCGATCCAATCGCTTGTCATCGCACCAGAGGCCCGTAGCTTCTTCGGCAGACAACTTGGATGCGGTAACAAGTTCGAATGGGTTCTTGCCGTGGTCGTTCATCTCGATGCTCCACGGCAGTACTCTTCAAGAGTGTTACAATTCCGTAGTTCGTCACATCTCTTCGTCAATGATCGCGACTCCCGTGGGTATCCGCTGTCAAGTTCGAGCGTCAACGGTCTCCTTGTGGAGCGACTGGGCGGAGCGTGGTCATGGTACTCGATCAGTACACGTATCTTCCGCACGCTAAAGTACGGCCTGCCATATCGGGAGCAGTAGCGTACCTCCACTTCCATCTTGGTCAGTCGTTGCTCTAGGTATTCCCAGAACGTTGTGTGTCTGTTGCCTACCGTAGAGACGTATTCGTGCTGGGCTGGGTATACTCTCAGGGTGACAAACAGCTGGTCCTGTGCCAATCTGAATGTTCGGAAAGTCTGTGCATACCGGTATGCGAGATTACTTTCGCCAGATGCGTTGTACCACTCCAACACGTTCTCTGGGACTCGCTCCGGGTTTTCGGACAGCTCATCACCCATCCGCAGAATCGCCGCGAGCAGAGGCAATCGCGGTCTTTGATAGTTGTCGGTGCTCAGAGACCGAAAAGTATCTTGCCCGTAGTCGCGATCAGTTCCCCCGTGAACTCGCGAGACATCAAACACTTGTTCGCGGCGTTCAGTGCCGGAAAATAATAGCTTATGCTCCTCGATCAGTACTCCGGACCTTTCAGCGTGGTTTTTTCTGCCACCGATATTCCCGGCATCATGCAAGTGGGCAGCACACAATAGAATATATGCTTCCTCGGGATCCAATGCGTGGTCTGGGTTCCTCTCGGCAATATAGGTGCCAATCTGATCCAAGCTGGCGATAAGATCGGATACATGACGACACCCATGGACAGTCATGATATTAGGTTCATCTCCGTCCTGGCGGGGCTGACTGACCTGGTCCACAGCGAGGCTGACATCTACGCAGGGGTGTACGTATTTGAAGAAGTGATCCTCCAGCGCGCGAAACTTGGCCGATAGGTCCTGAGCGAGGCTGTGTTTCTCGTGATGTGTGTCATCCGCCGCCTTGGCGATTCTGCGAAAAAGATAGCCGTTCGTTCTATGGGTCATAGATTCACGAGAGCTTCCATAACGACCGGGGTTAGCAAGGGGGACACCGTATAGCGGACTTGTTGCTGTAGTCCTGTTGACTCGGAGAACAGATCGAGTCCTACCGGGACGTTTTGCTTGCTTCTTGGAGCTATGGGAAGGAGAGTGGGGGGTTGGGTAAGGTTTGGACGGTGTCCGTCATGGCGGGGCAACTCCATGTGGCCAACCGACCCCATGGACTGTACGACGCGGGTCTCGGGCCGCCGCCCGAAGGACAGGGACATGTACCGCCAGGCCTGTTCGGAATGATGGATTACCGACTCCTTCGGCTGGTGGCAGGGGACGGCCATCGCAGGTGCTTTGCCGATCCGCCTGGCCGGCATCTGGGGCGCCATCGGCTGGGGGACGATGCGGCGGCCCGAGGTGTCGAGCACGGCCGCGCGATGCATCCCGCAGTCCTCGGAGTGTTGGTCGGTGGTGAGGGTCACCGGCAGGTTACGAGTTCGTGATGACATGGCCGTGTCGGGTAGTATGTCCACACACGCGTATGGGGCGGGCACCATAGCGGTAGCGGCGGCAGTTGGCAATCCCCGCCCGTGGCGGGGCAGTTGGACCTGCGTCATGCGACCGAGTGTCCTGTCGGCGCCGGTCTGCCCGTGCGGGTCGCTACGACACCTGGAATCAGAGTCGGCCCGGTTGAGGATCCGGGCAGCTGCCACGAGGCAGTGATGAACAAGCTGACGCGATCTAAAGTGAAGATGCATCTTCGAAGACGCGCCAGCAGCGGACGACTGAACCGGGCCACGCAGCCTGCCCACCGGCAGCCGATGCACCTCGGCCGCCCAACTGGCGGCTAATGGACGACTGGGCCGCCGTATCTGGTGGACGCAAGCTGACAAACGGTGCCGCGAGAGCAGCTTCGGGAGCGTCGCCGCAACCGCTATTGACCCTGGGCAGATCATTGATGGAATGGGCCGCAAGCGTCCCTCTGAGTTGCTCGATGTCGTCGGGCGGATCGGCCGGGGTTGGCCGAAGCCGATTCCCCGATGGCCGAGGCTACGCGCCACGAACTGCTGAAGGCAGGTGGCCCAGCACGGCCATCCGTCATGCTCCACCCCCGACGCGCGCGGTCGCTTTGGTACGCAATGCTGTCAAATCCCCGGCTTTTTCGATCTGATCGATCGTGACAGCCCGCCTGCACAAGAAGGAGGGATCGTGCGGTCCTGGTTGGATTCACGTAGCTTCTTGCGTGGATTGCGGACTGCTTGGGGGTCGCCTTACAAGCAGGAGGTCGGCGGTTCGAATCCGTCAGCGCCCATGGCCGGGGGGGCACGAGGTTCCGCAATCGCTCCATTCCGTGTATCCTGTCCTGTCGTTCCGTCGGATGGGGCAGTCCGGTGGAGTCTCGTGCACCCACAACGCAGGAGATGTAATGAACAAGAAGGAAATGGCGGCCGCTCTCGCGCAGCAGGCCAACCTCTCCCAGGCGAAGGCAGCCGATGTCCTCAACTGCATCTTCGACACAAGTGCCGGATCGGGCATTATCGCCGGCGAACTCGACGCGGGGGGCAAGGTGACGGTCCCCGGCTTCGGCAGCTTCGGCGTCAAGTCGCGTGCGGCGCGTATCGGGACCAACCCGGCGACCGGCGAAAAGATCACCATCGCGGCGAAGAAGTACGCGTACTTCAAGCCCGGAAAGCCGTTGCGGGACCGCATCGCAGGGGGATAGATCCTCGGACGCAGTTGTACGCAGTACGGAGAGCATTCCGGCGCGCCCGGGCGTGGCCGGGCCGCGGGGCCCGCGATTCCGGCCGACCCATGCCCAGGTGGCCTGATCCATAACCCGCCGGCGCGCCGGATGCTCACTCCCACTCCTCAACGCTCAGGACCCTGGTCGACCGAAACGTGAATCCCTCCGCCCCCTCGCCGGTCGAGCCCGCGGGCGATTCGCGCGCCAACGAGCCGCCGGCGAGCGGGGTCACCCGCTGGGCCAAGGTCATCGACCATTCCCGGTGCATCGGCTGTCATGCCTGCACCACCGCCTGCAAGTCCGAAAACGAAGTCCCGCTGGGCGTTACCCGCACCTACGTCAAGTACGTCGATGCCGGCGAGTTCCCGCGGACCCGCCGGGCCTTCCAGGTAACCCGGTGCAACCAGTGCGAGGACGCGCCGTGCGTGACGGCCTGTCCCACCTCGGCCATGTACCGCCGGTCCGACGGGATCGTGGACTTCGACAAGGAGGCGTGCATCGGCTGCAAGGCCTGCATCGCCGCCTGCCCCTACGACGCCATCTTCATCAACCCCGAAGACCATTCCGCGGAGAAGTGCAACTTCTGCGCGCACCGGCTGGACATGGGGCTCGAGCCGGCTTGCGTCGTGGTGTGTCCCACGGAAGCGATTCTGGTCGGGGACCTGGGCGATCCGCTTGCCAAGGTGACCCGGATGGTGCACGAGGACGCGCTCACGGTCCGGCGCCCCGAGAAGGAGACCCGCCCGAAGCTCTTCTACAAGGACGCGCGCCAGGTGACTCTGGACCCGCTGGCGGCGGCACGGCCCGAGGGGGGGCTCTTCATGTGGAGCGAGCAGGGAAGCGGGGCCGACCAGGTGACATCGGGCCACCCGGGCCGGAGCAACTCCTCCGCGGGCGCGATCCTGAGCTACGACGTGCCCCACAGCGCTCCCTGGGACGCGCGCGTCAGCCTCTACACCTGGACGAAGTCGATCGCCGCCGGAGCCTATCTGGCGCCCCTGCTGCTGATCCTCTTCGGGGCGCTCTCGTGGACGGACCCGCTCTGGCTCTTCGGCGCCCCGCTGCTGGCGATGGTGTTCCTGGTGCTGACCACGGGCCTTCTGATCTGGGACCTGGAGCATCCCGGCCGCTTTCACTACATCCTCCTGCGGCCGCAGTGGCGAAGTTGGCTGGTGCGCGGGGGCGTGGTGCTGACGGGCTTCGGGGCCGTGCTGGCGGCCCATCTGGGGGCGGCCTGGGCGGGAGCCCCCGGGATCGCCCGCGTGCTGGCCCTGGCCGGAGGACCGCTGGCCGCGATGACGGCGGTGTATACGGCCTACCTGTTCGCCCAGGCGAAAGCCCGCGACCTGTGGCAGAATCCCCTGCTTCCGCCCCACTTCCTGGTCCAGGCGCTGCTCGCGGGAGCGGCCGCCGTCCATCCTCTGGCGGCGCCCGGACAGCGTCCGTTGCTGGCGGGAGCCTTCGCGGCCCTCACCGCCGCCCACCTCCTGCTGGTCCTGGGCGAGATCACCATCACGCACGGCACCGCGCACGCGCACCTGGCCGTCCGTGAGCTGACCCGGGGACGCTTCGCCGCGTGGTTCCGGGCCGGCATCCTCCTGAGCGCGATCGGGCTCGCCGCCCCCTGGATCGGGCTGCCGGCGCTGGTGGCCGGGCTCCTTGGACTGCTCGCCTACGAGCACGCCTACGTGCAGGCGGGACAGGCCGTCCCCCTGTCATGAGGATCGGGTCGTGAACAACGTCGGCCACAGGATCGGATCGTGAAGAACGGCGGCCGCGAGGAGCTGAAGCGCCTGAACGAGCGGGTGTCCGCCGCCCGCCGGGAAGCGGAGGGCCGGGGCGAGAGCTTCTACCCAGGGCCCAGCCGGGTGCACCTGGCCTCGTTTCCGCCGAAGGAGCGCTGGGACGACTGGGTGGAGCTGGACTCGCGCGCGTGGCCCAGGCGGGTCGAGAAGCGCTACATGCTCGTGCCGACGACCTGCTTCAACTGCGAATCCGCCTGCGGGCTGCTGGCCTACGTGGACCGCGACACGCTCGAGGTGCGCAAGTTCGAGGGCAATCCCGAGCACCCGGGATCGCGGGGCCGCAACTGCGCCAAGGGGCCGGCGACCGCCAACCAGATCACCGACCCGGACCGGATCCTGTATCCGCTGAAGCGCGCCGGCGAGCGCGGTGCCGGGCAGTGGACCCGGGTCGGCTGGGACGAGGCCCTGGACGACATCGCCGGACGCATTCGCCGGGCGCTCGAGGAGGACCGCCAGAAGGAGATCATGTACCATGTGGGCCGCCCGGGAGAGGACGGCTTCACCGAGCGCATGCTGGCGGCGTGGGGCGTGGACGGCCACAACTCGCACACCAACATCTGCTCGTCCGGCGCGAGGGCCGGCTACCACCTCTGGATGGGGATGGACCGCCCGAGCCCCGACCACGCCCACGCGCGCGTCATCCTCCTGGTGTCGAGCCACCTGGAGACCGGGCACTACTTCAACCCGCACGCCCAGCGCATCATCGACGCCAAGGCCGGCGGAGCGAAGCTCGTCGTCCTCGACACCCGCCTCTCCAACACCGCCACCCACGCCGACCACTGGCTGTCTCCCTATCCGGGCTCGGAGGCCGCCATCTTCCTGTCCATTGCGCGCTGGCTGGTCGCGAACCGGCTCCACAATCGCGACTTCGTGCGCCGCTGGTGGAACTGGCGGGAGTTCATGGCCGAGGCGCATCCCGATCTTCCGCCAGACTTCGAGCGGTTCGAGGAGAAACTCGAGGAGATGTACTCCGAGTACACCTTCGACTACGCGGCGCGCGAGTCCGGCGTGGAAGCGGGAGCGATCGAAGCCGTGGCCCGCCTCGTGGCCGGGGCCGGAACCCGCCTCTCGACCCACAACTGGCGCAGCGCGGCGGCGGGCAACCTCGGCGGCTGGCAGGTGGCCCGCACGCTCTTCCTCCTGAACGCGCTCACGGGAGCGGTCGCGACCGAGGGGGGCACCCATCCCAACTCGTGGAACAAGTTCGTGCCGCGCCCCATCCATCTTCCGCGCCATCCCGATCACTGGAACGAGCTCACCTGGCCCGCCGAGTATCCGCTCGCGCTGATGGAGATGTCCTTCCTCCTGCCGCATCTCCAGAAGAGGAGCGGCGACTTCCTCGATGTCTACTTCACCCGCGTGTACAACCCGGTGTGGACCAACCCGGACGGATTCTCCTGGATCGAGATGCTGACGGATCCGGAGCGGGTCGGCCTGCACGTTGCCCTGACGCCCACCTGGAACGAGACCGCCCACTTCGCCGACTACGTGCTCCCGATGGGGCTCGGCTCCGAGCGCCACGACGTGCACTCCTACGAGCAGTACGCGGGCCAGTGGGTGGGTTTCCGGCAGCCCGTGCTGCGCGCCGCGCGCGAGCGCCTGGGCGAGAGCGTCTCCGATACCCGCGAGGCCAATCCGGGCGAGGTGTGGGAGGAGAACGAGTTCTGGATCGATCTCACCTGGCGCATCGATCCCGACGGCGACCTCGGCATCCGCTCGTTCTTCGAGTCGCGCGCGCGACCGGGGACGAAGCTCGGCATCGACGAGTACTACGGATGGATGTTCGAGAACTCCGTTCCGGGACTGCCCGCCGCCGCCGCCCGGGAGGGCATCACGCCCCTTGAGTACATGCGCCGTTACGGGGCGTTCGAGGTGGCTTCCAGGACGGGCGCGCTGCATGAGGACCCGGTTCCCGACGCCGAGCACGAGGATGTCCGTGTCGATGCGGACGGGCGCGCCTTCACCCGCGCTCCGAAGCCCGACTCCCCCAACGTGGTCCCCCTCCCCGTGGTCGACGGCGACGCGGACGGACGCAGGCGGCTCGGGGTGGAGGTGGACGGTCGCATCCTGAGAGGCTTCCCCACGCCCTCGGGACGGCTGGAGTTCTGGTCGCGCACCCTCGCGGAGTGGGGCTGGCCCGAACTGGCCACCCCCGGGTACACGCGCAGCCACATCCACCGCGAGAGCCTGGAAGACGACCAGATGGTGCTGATCTCGACCTTCCGGGTTCCGATACAGATCCACACCCGAAGCGCCAACGCCAAGTGGCTCGACGAGATCGCCCACACCAACCCGCTCTGGATCCACCCGGGCGACGCGCGCGGGATCGGCGTCGGCACCGGCGATCTGGTGCGCGTGGAGACCGAGATCGGTCATTTCGTGGTGCGCGCCTGGGTAACCGAGGGGATTCGCCCCGGGGTGGTCGCGTGCAGCCACCACATGGGCCGCTGGAAGGTGACCGACCACGGCCAGAACCAGGCGATGGCGACGGTGGACCTGGAGCGCGGCGAGGAAGACTGGTCGCTCAGACGCCGCAAGGGAGGAGGGCCGTACAAGTCCGCGGATGCCGACACGAGCCGCATCTGGTGGACCGACGTGGGCGTGCACCAGAACCTGACGTTCCCGGTCCATCCAGACCCGATTTCCGGATCGCACTGCTGGCACCAGGCGGTGCGCGTGAGCGCGGCCGGCCCGGGGGATGCCTACGGCGACATCGTCGTCAACGCCGATCGCTCCGGCCGGGTCTTCCGCACTTGGCTCGGCTACACGCGCCCGGCGGGGCGCGTCTCCCCCGATGGTACCCGGCGCCCCTACTGGCTGCTCAGGCCGGTGCGCCCCTCGCGCGAAGCGTACCAGCTGCCCGCGGACGATTCTGCGGGAGGCTAGCAGCCTGTGGAGCTCATCCGCGCGCTGGCGACGCTGGCCGAGCCTCCGCACCCCGCGCACGCCCCCATCGCCCGCGCCCTCGGCCTGCCGGATCCCCCGCGGCCAGCCGACCACACCGGACTCTTCCTCTTCCAGCTGTACCCGTTCGCCTCGTTCCACGTCGGCGCGGACGGAATGCTGGGTGGTGAGGCCGCCGACCGGGTGGCGGGCTTCTGGCGCGCGCTGGGCCGAGAGGCTCCCGACGAACCGGATCACCTGACGGCGTTGCTGGGCCTGTACGCGGGGCTCTCGGACGCCGAGGCCCGGGAGCCGGCCGGGCCGGGCCGGGTGCTGCGCCGGGAGAGCCGCAAGGCCCTCCTCTGGGAACATCTGCTCCCGTGGCTGCTGCCCTACCTGCACGCCGTGTCCGAAGTCGCTCCTCTCTTCTATCGGCGCTGGTCCGAGCTCCTGCGCGCCGCCCTTGTCTCGGAGGCCGCCGAACTGGGACCGCCGGATCGACTGCCGCTGCACCTGCGCGAGGCGCCTCTCCTCGAAGATCCGCGCACCAGCGGGGGAGATGTCTTCCTGCGTCAGCTGACTGCGCCCGTGCGCACCGGCATGCTCCTCACGCGCGCCGACCTGGCGCGTTGCGCCGACGAACTGGGGCTCGGGCGACGCGCGGGCGAGCGCCGCTTCGTCCTGAAGGCGCTGCTCTCCTCGAATCCCGACGCCGCGCTCGACTGGCTGGGCCAGGAGGCAGCGCGCTGGCGCGGAGTGCACGAGCGCTACCGCGCGGAGGCCGAAATCGTTTCCCGCTTCTGGACGTCCAGGGCGGATGCCGCCCACCGGCTCCTGGTCGAGCTGGCGCGTGAAGCCCGGGAGGGCGACCGGGTCGCCCCGCCCTCGCTCGGCGGGGAGCCGCCGGCGCAACCGACCGCGGCAGGCTCCAGGTGAGCCGCCCGGGGCAACCGAAACCTCGGGCACACCCGGGGGAGAAGGCCGGGGAGACGCGCGGCGAGGTCCTGCGGCGCGACGTGATCGCGGGGGTCAGCGTCGCGCTCATCCTGATCCCCCAATCGATGGCGTACGCGGAGCTGGCCGGGTTGCCCGCCCACTACGGACTCTACGCCGCGGCCCTCCCGCCCATCGGCGCCGCGCTCTTCGCCTCCTCGCCGTACCTGCATACCGGTCCGGTCGCCTTGAGCGCGCTGCTCACCTTCGGCGCCCTGATCCCCATGGCCGAGCGCGGCAGCGTCGAATACGTGGGGCTCGCCGCGCTGCTGGCCCTGGTCGTGGGGGCGGCACGTCTCCTGATCGGCCTCCTGCGCGCGGGCGGCGTCGCCTACCTGATGTCCCAGCCGGTCATCCAGGGCTTCACCTCGGCGGCGGCGATCCTCATCGTCCTCTCCCAGGTGCCGACCGCCCTCGGCGTGAGCGGGCCCGGGGAGGGGGTGGTGGGCCAGGCGCTCCGGGCGGTGACCCAACCCGGCCTGTGGCAGCCCTCGAGCATCGGTTTCGCCGCGATGGCCGTGGTAGTCATCATGGGCGCGCGCCGAATCAACCCCAGCCTGCCGGGCGTCCTCTTCGCGACCGCGCTGGCGCTGTTCATCTCGACGGCCACCCAGTACGGAGGATCCGTGCTGGGGGAGATCCCCGGTGGCGGCATTCCGGGCGCGCAGGAGCTTCCCTGGCTGCAGCTGCCGTCCCTGCTCGTTCCCGGGCTGGTGATTGCGGTGGTGGGCTTCGCCGAGACCACCTCCATCAGCCAGACGTTCGCGGCGCAGGATCGCACGCCCTGGGATCCGAACCGGGAATTCGTCAGCCAGGGGGTTGCCAACGTCATCTCCGGACTCTCCGGCGGATTCCCCGTCGAGGGTTCCTTCAGCCGCTCCAGCCTCAACCGCTCCGCCGGCGCGCGCACGCGCTGGAGCGGGGCGGCGAGCGGGGTGGCGGTGCTGCTCTTCCTGCCGTTCGCCTCGGTGCTGGCGCCGCTTCCACGGGCGGTGCTGGCCGCCATCGTCATCACCGCGGTGGCGACCCTGGTTCGGGTGGGAGACCTGGTTCGGATCTGGAGATTCTCACGCCTGCAGGCGATGGTCGGATGGGCGACCTTCGTCCTGACCCTCCTCCTGGTTCCCCGGGTCGAGGAAGCCGTGCTGGTGGGCGTGGTGCTTTCGCTTGCGGTCCACCTCTGGCGGGAACGCAAGATGAGGCTGTCCCTGTGGACCGCGGACGGCGCGCTGCACCTGGCGCCGCGGGGCGTGCTCTGGTTCGGATCGGCCCCCATCCTGGAGAAGGCGGTAGCCCGCGCCTTCGCGGAGGTGGGGGACCTGCGTGAACTCGTCTTCCACCTGAACGGGGTGGGCCGCCTGGACTTTACCGGCGCCCTCCTCATCGAGCGCATCATCCAGCAGGCGCGCGACGCAGGGGTGGAAACACGCTTCGACGGGATCCCGCCGCACGCGGAGAAGCTCATGCGGCGCGTCTTCGCCTGGACGCCCCCGAAGTCCGGGCCGCTGACGCTCGCGGACGACTGACGGACGGCTGGTTCACCGGTCGGCCGGCCGGCTATCAGGATGAATCCCCGCGCGGCAAAACTTCCCACCGTCTCGCGCGTAGGGGCCCATGCGCTTCCGACGGAGCGGGCGCATGTGCGCGCCGCGCCATGTCGGACGCGCGGCCATCCCTTGTGCAGCTGCCGGTCGCTTCAGAGGCCGCCGGCATTGAAACCACGGAGGACATCGATGACGGGAACAGCGATGCAGAGGAAAACGGGGCTCATCTGGGCCGGAGGGGCGATGCTGGCGGCCGTGGTCGCCCTGTCGGCGATGGAAGGAACGGCGGTGCAGGCGCCACCACAGGAATACCGGATTGCGGGCGACCATGTCGCGGTGTACAACCTGGCGGGCACGGTGAGCGTCGTGCCGGGAACCGGCAGCGAGGTGGTCGTGAGCGTCGAGCCGAGGGGCGCGGACGCGCAGAGCCTGAGCGTCGAGTCCGGGGAGATTCGAGGCGCCCAGACCCTCCGCGTGCGCTATCCCTCCGACCGCATCGTCTACGGGGACATGGGCGGAAACTTCCGAACCGGAGTCCGGGTCCGGAGCGACGGGACCTTCGGCCACGGCTCGTTCCTGCGGGGCGACAGGGTGGACATCCGCAGTTCGGGAAGCGGGCTCGAGGCATGGGCCGACCTGACGATCGCAGTGCCCCCCGGCCAGCGCTTCTCGCTGTACCTGGGAGCGGGCGCGACTGATGTGCGCGATGTCGAAGGAAGCTTGGTACTCGATACCCAGTCGGGATCGGTCGAGTCCGCGGGCACCTCCGGGGCGCTGATCATAGACACCGGGTCGGGATCGGTGCGGGTCGCGGGCGCGATCGGGGATCTGAACGTCGATACCGGCTCCGGAAATGTCACAGTGGACGGGGTGGCCGGTGACCGCGTCCTCGTCGACACCGGCAGCGGCAGCGTGCGCGTCTCGGACGTCCGGTCGGAATCGGTGGAGGTGGACACCGGGTCGGGTCGCATTACCTTGCTGGCCGTGGAGGCGCCGGACATCATGGTGGACACCGGCAGCGGCAGCGTGGAAGTGGATCTGGCCGCCGACGTCGAGCGTCTGGAGGTGGACACCGGATCCGGCGGCGTGACACTGCGCGTCCCTGGCGACCTGGGCGCGCGGTTCGAGGCGGACACGGGCAGTGGCTCGATCGACGTGGAGGTTCCGATCGATGATAGCACCCGGAGGCGGTCCTATGTGCGCGGCACTATCGGTGACGGCCAGGGCAGCATCGTGGTCGACACGGGTTCGGGATCCATCCGCGTTCTGGGTCGCTGACACCGAAGTGCCGTCCCCGGCCCGGAAGGTCGCCGGGCCGGGGATTTTCGCGTCCGCGGTCCGCCGGAGCCGCTGACGCCGAGTGTTTCGCTTCCAGCACCCGGTCCAGGTCCGATTCCAGGACATCGACGTGGGCGGCCATGCCCATCACTCCAAGGCGCTCTGCTACTTTGAGGAGGCACGCGCCGCCTACTGGCAGGAGGTTGCCCGGCGCCGGACGCCGGAAGAGGTGGACTACATCCTGGCCGAGGCCCGCATCCGATATCACGCGCGGGTTCTGTACCCCGACCGCCTCACCGTGGGCACTCGAGTATCCGTTCTCGGCAAGAAGCACTTCGTAATGGAGTACGAAGTGAGATCGGGCGAGGGACGACTGCTGGTGTCGGGCAGCACCGTGCAGGTGATGTACGACTATGCCGCCGGCGTCAGCCAGCGGATTTCGCCCGACCTCGCGGAACGCATCCGCGCCCATGAAGGCCCGCTTCCCGCGCGTCGGGGATCCTGACCCGTCCGCCCGGGTTACGAGGAAAAACCGGACGCCGAGCTTACAGCGCTCCATGGCCAACCCGGCTCGCTCTTGACGCGTTGCGGGTCGCCGCCCCCATTGTATTCCGGGGTCGGTTGACCGTGTCCCGCGCGTGGGTATAGTTTGCATAGCTTTCCCGGTAACCTTGGCGGAGTTAGGAGCGATGTTCTTCAGGTTGGCAATTCCCCGGCTGGGAGTCGCGTTGCTTGTGACGTTCCTGTACCTGCCGGCGCTCGCGTCGGCGCAACAGGAAGTGCAGGGACGCTTCAGGGTCATGATCCCCGACCTCTTCCCGGGGGAGGACACCGGCCGGGGCTTCGGAGAGGACGTGGCCGAGGAGCTTCGGGACCTCATCAACCAGCTGCCCACCCACGAGCCGGTCGAGCGCAACGACATCCGCGACGCGATGCGTCAGTTCGACATCGATCGCGACGACCTGAACTGCATCCGCTCGCGCCAGCTCGCGACCCAGATCAACGCCGAGCTGGTCATGTGCGCGAACTACACGGAGGGGCAGGACGACTGGACCCTGACCAACATCTCGTTCGTGAGCGTCGCGTCGGGGGAGACGTTCACGGTAGACGACTTCACCGTTCCGGATGACGACGGCGACGAGCTCGCCGCGGAACACATCTTCGACGTTTTCGACGAGTACGTGGAACAGTTGCGCTTTGCGGCCATCTGCCAGGAGTACTTCGGCAGCCAGCAGTGGGCCAACGCCCTCGAGAACTGCAACCGGGCGATCGAGGGGAACCCCGGTTCCGAGGGGTCGCGCTACGCCCGCGCCCGGTCCGTGATGGAGCTGGGGGATCGTCAGGAGGGGCTCGACGAAATGCTGCGGGTCCTCGACCTCAACCCGTTCAACGAGAACGCGCTCCAGTTCGCCGGGATGCTCTCCGCCGAATTCGGCATGAAAGAGGAGTCCCTGCGACACTACACCGCCTACCTCGAACTCAACCCGGGAAGCGCCGCCGTGCGCATGCGCGTGGCGTATGACCTCGCGACCGCCGGAAACGCCGAGGGCGCGATGATCCTGATCGAGGAAGGCGTCGCGATGGATGATACCAACGACGACCTCTGGGAGCAGCTCGGAGGGTTCGCCTTCACTGCGGCCGGACAGGCCATGGAGGGCCAGAGTGAGCCCACTCCGGAAGTCGAGCGGCTGTACCGGAGGGCCATCGAAGCCTATACGCGCGTCCTGGACACCCGTGGCGCGGAGACCACCCCCGCCCAGTTGATCAACGTCATCAGGGCCTACATGCAGCTCGGCGACCCGACGGCCATCGACTTCGCGCAGCGCGCGGTGGAGGTCCATCCCGAGGAAGCCGCGCTATGGTCGCAGCTGGCCGACGCTCTGCAGCGCAACGATCGTCTGGAAGAGGCGATTGCGGCGATCGAGAGCGCGAAGAGAGTCGACCCCGACTACGCGAACCTGTCCGCCCGCCAGGGAAGCTGGCTTCTTGAGGCCGATGAGGTCGATGCGGCCATCGGGTTCCTGAAGGAGGCCGTGGAGCGCGGCGAACAGCCCGCCGACATTATGGCGGGCCTGGTGTTCGGCAAGGCGTACAATGACGGCGTTCAGAACACCAACTGGACCTACGCCATCTCGCTGCTGGAGAGGACCAAGAACGAGTTCGAAGTCTCGGAGACCATGAGTTCGCAGTTGAACTTCTGGCACGGATGGTCGCTCTACAACCACGGCCTTGCGCTTCAGGCACCCAGCACCATCGATTCCGCCCGCCAGTCACTGCCGATCTTCCAGCAAGCCCTCCAGCTGTTTGAGCTCGGCCGTGCTTACGCCGCTACGGTGGAGTCGATCGACCTGGCCGAGATTCTCGGCGCGGCGCAGACCTACGTCGAGATCCAGGACGCCATCATCAGGCGCGGGGGCGGCGAGTAGCGCCAGTCCCACCCTCGGTAGCCGAAGCGCCGCGGATGCGTCCGCGGCGCTTTTCTTTTGCCCGGAATTCAGGACGGTGCCTCACTGCGCACGGTACCGGCCGCTCCTGGCGAGCTGCGAGGCACACTCCACAGCCGCTCCGACCCCCGTCCGATTTGGTCCGCCCCCCGGGCTTGCGCGTTTGCCATTGCCTTCCTTATGTTCTCCCCTATTCTCCACAATCGTCCACTTTAACCCACAATCCACCACCTGATGAGCGGTTTTCTGGGGCGCTACGAGAAACGTCTCGACGACAAGGGTCGTCTGAGCCTGCCGGTTCCGTTCCGGCGTGCGGCGGCGGACGGACCTCTCGTGCTGCTCCAGTACCAGGCTTCCGCGTTGACCCTGTTTCCCGGGACGGCGTGGGGGAAGATTCAGGAGCGCCTGATGGAATACCGACGCTCGGATCGCAGCGCGGCGGCGTACGTTCGCCGAATCACCTCGTTTGCGGTCGAGGTTACGCCCGACAAGGTCGGCCGATTCCTGATTCCCGGATGGCTGCAGGAGGCGGCTTCACTGGAAGGCGATGTGCTCGTAGTGGGCTCGCTGGACCGGATCGAGATCTGGAATCCCGGACTCTTCGATTCGCATCTCGAGGACGGCGCGCCCGACGCCTCCGAGTTCATGCACAAGATCTTCGGATGAGCGGCGCGTGCAGAGGCGAGCGGACGATGATGCCGGCGCCCAGGGCTATCACACGCCGGTGCTGGTGCGGGAAGTGCTCGCGCTTCTCGAACCCGAGCGCGGGGGGCTGTTCCTGGACGGCACCGTGGGAGGCGGAGGACACGCGCGCGCGATGCTGGAGCGGGCTCCCGGGCTCCACCTGGTCGCGGTGGACCGCGATCCGGGCGCGCTCGCGCAAGCGCAACGGACGCTCGAGTCCTTCGGCGACCGGGTTCGCTTCCTTCTCTCCGACTTCCGCAACGCCGCGCGCGCCCCTGAACTGGAGGAGGGCGCCGTGAGCGGGGTGCTGCTCGACCTGGGCGTGAGTTCTCGCCAGCTGGATCGCGACCGGCGGGGGTTCGCCTTCCGCCGCGGGGTTCCGCTGGACATGCGCATGGACGGAAGCGACGCGCGCACCCCGAGCGCGGCCGACGTGCTTAACACGTACGACGAAGGGCGCCTCGCGCGCGTCTTTCGGGAGCTGGGCGAACACCGCGGGGCGCACAGGCTGGCCCGCCGGATCGTGCGCCGGCGGAGGACGCGGCCTTTCGCCGTAAGCGACGACCTGGTGGGTGCGCTGCGCGCCACGATGCGACGATCGCCGGCACCAAGGGACAAGGCGCGTGTCTTCCAGGCGTTGCGCATGGAAGTGAACGACGAGCGGGGAGCGCTGCGGGAGGGCCTCGACACCCTGCGCCACACCCTGGCCGCGGGCGGAAGAATGGCGGTGATCTCCTATCACTCGATCGAGGATCGCGAAGTCAAGAACCGGTTTCGGGATTGGAGCCGCGACTGCACCTGTCCCCCCGCGTTGCCGGTATGCGTCTGCGCCGGCCGGGCCGCGGGAGCGACGCTCGTACGCCGTCCGGTGCGGCCCGCGCCCGAGGAAATCGCGGCGAATCCGCGTGCCCGCAGTGCGCGGCTGCGCGCGTGGAGGAAGGCATCGTGAGACGGATGAGCGACTCGAAGCGGGTGGCGATCGCGTTGGGGGCCCTGCTGGTCTCCCTCAGCGTGGTCACATGGCGCCAGATGCGAACCCTGGAGGTGCTGGAGGAGCTGCACGACCTGGGTCAGGAGATCGAGGTGGTGTCGGCGATCAGAAAGGACCTGCTGGGGGAGATCCAGTACCTGGAAAGCCGGGGCCGCGTGGTCCCGGAGGCCCGCGAGCGCCTGGGCATGCACAATCCGGCCGCCGATGAAATCGTCTACCTGTCGGGAGTGAACCCATGAGACTTCCGCGAAGATTGCACTGGCCGCGCCGGCTGATCCTCATTGCCTGGCTGGTAACGGCGGGAGCCGTCGTCGGGCGGGCGGCCATGCTGCAGGTGGAGAACACAGTATGGCGCGAGCGGTCCGCCGAGCAGCACCGGATGTCCCGTCCGGTTCCGTCGATCCGCGGTTCCATCCTCGACCGGGACGGCGTGCTGCTGGCCCAGAGCCGGGAGGTGGTCGAAGTGGGTCTGGCGCCGCGCGAGCTCAGACGCGACGAGAACGGCTTCGCGGCCGAGGCGGCGGCCGCGCTCCAGTCCGTTCTGGGCCTGTCGCCCTCCGAGGCGCGGCGGCGCACGAGTTCCGATGACGCGTGGGTCGTTATTCCGGGTCGCTATCCGACCACCGTGCGCGCCGGACTGGAGGACATCCGGGGCGTATACATGGGGCGCGGGTACGAGCGCTTTCGGCCGCACGGAGACCTGGTGGCGGGGCTACTGGGCACCATCCTGGAGGAGAGGGGCGCGGGGGGCATTGAGGAGTCCTACGACCAGGTCCTTACCGGCCGGCCCGGCGAGGAGATGACGCTTCGGGACGCGCGCGGCGTCGAACTCCCGGGTCGGGCGGTGCCGGTGAAGCCGCCCGTGCCCGGCGGAAACGTTTCGCTCACCATCGACGTGGATCTGCAGGAAATCGCACGCGAGGAGCTCCAGGAAGCCATCGAAATGACCGGGTCCAAGGGAGGGGACATCCTGGTCACGGATCCGGCTACCGGCGAGATCCTTGCGGTGGTCTCGATCCGGGACGGCGACGCGGCCGGTCTCGCGGCGATCAACACCGCCAACGAACCCGGGTCGACGCTCAAGCCCTTCACGGTCGCGGGGATTCTCTCCAATGGGGTGGGAACGCTGGACGACCTCGTCGACATCGGCAACGGCACCTGGCACGTCGCCGGGCGCACCCTGCACGACGTGTACCCCAAGGCCAGCATCCTGACCCTGGCGGACGCGCTGCGGGTATCGTCCAACGTGGGGGTCGCCAAGATGGCCGAGCGCCTGTCCCATCGCCAGCAGTACGAAATGTTGCGCGACTTCGGCTTCGGCATGCCCACCGGGCTGGGGATCCCCGGCGAAACCTCGGGCACCCTGCGCAAGCCGGAGGATTGGTCCGGGCAGTCGCCCGCCTCCCTGGCCATCGGATACGAAATCTCGGTAAGCCCGCTGCAGCTCGCGATGGCATATGGCGCGCTGGCCAACGGCGGCCGGCTGATGGCGCCGAAGCTGGTCCGCGAAGTCCGGGCCGTGGACGGCTCGCTGATCGAACGTCGCGAACCGCGCCTGATTCGGCAGGTGATCGACGGCGGGTTGGCGCATGACATCAGCCGGGTGCTGGTCGAGGTTACCGAATCGGGCACCGGAAGGCGGGCGCGCCTGACGTCCTTCGCAGTGGCGGGCAAGAGCGGCACGAGCCGCGCGTATCGCGCGGATGGCGGCTATGCCCGGGGCGAGTATTTCGCCACTTTCGTCGGCTTCTTCCCGGCGGAGGATCCGCAATTGCTGGCGTATGTGAAGCTGAACGGCCCCGAGGGCGTCTACTACGGCGGAGCCACGGCCGCTCCGGTCATCCGCGCCACCATGGAAGCCATCCTGGCCGCCCAGCAGCCGCCCGTGGACCGGCGGGTGCTCGCCCACGCCGCGCGCCGCCCCGCGCCCCAGAACCCCGTGATTCGCTTCGCGGCCGCGGAGACCCCGGGCTCCGGCGCCGAGCCTGCGCGCTGGGCGGGCGGGGAGGGGACCGAGGTGGTGGTGCCGGACGTCAGTGGCCTGTCGGCCCGCTCCGCGGTGCGCCGGCTGCACACCGCCGGGCTGCGCGTGGTCTGGGACGCGCCCGGACCCGTGCTCGGTACATGGCCCACCGCGGGCACGTTGCTCATGCAGGGCGACACCGTGTCGATCGATGTCGGGAGAATCGAACGTGGACAAAGCCCCTAGCTTTCCGCTCGCTCGCGTCGTCGAGCGGCTAGCGGCCGCCGGCGCGCTCGCTCCCGGGGCGGATGTCCCGGGGGAAGTCGGGGTGCGCGGGGTGAGCCACGATTCACGGCGGGTCGGCGAGGGCGACCTCTTCGTCGCGTGGCGGGGCGCGGAGCACGACGGCCACGACTTCGTCGGGCAGGCGGTGAGGCGGGGGGCGGTGGCCGCGCTGGTGGAGACGCCGCTGCCCGGCGTGCCCGTGCCCCAGGTGGTGGTGCTCAACGGCCGCCTGGCGGGCGCGCTCGCCGCCGACGAGTTCTTCGGCAATCCGTGCCGGGACCTCTTCGTCTACGCGGTCACGGGGACCAACGGCAAGACTACGACCACGCTGCTGGCGCGTCATCTGCTGAGGGCCGGCGGACCTTCGGCCGCGATCGGGACGCTGGGCCTCGTGGACGCCGGCGGGGAAGTGCGCCCGAGCACGGCGGGTCTCACAACGCCGGGACCGGTGCAACTCTCCGCGTGGATCCGTTCGCTCGCGGATGAGGGGGTTCGCCATGTCGGGCTGGAGGCATCTTCCCACGCCCTCGACCAGCGCCGTCTCGACGGAGTTCAACTCGACGCCGTCGCGTACACGAACCTGTCACGCGACCATCTCGACTACCACCCCGACATGGATGGCTACCGGGCCGCCAAGGCGCGCGCGATCGAGCTGGTGGTGCCGGAGGGCACCGTGGTCGTGAACGCGGACGAACCCGCCTGGATTCGACTTGAGAGCGGCTCGCGAAACCGGCTGTCCTACGGCGTGGACTCCGATGCCGCCCTGACCGCCACCTCCCTTGAACTCGGGCCTGCGGGCACGCGTTTCGAACTGACCTGGGAGGGGAGCGCCCTGCCGGTGTCGATGCCGCTGCTGGGTCGCTTCAACGTGGAGAACGCCCTGGCGGCGGCGGGCATTGCCCTGGCCGCCGGCCGCCGCGTGGACGAGGTCGTCGACGGGCTCGGCAGCGCGCCCGCGGTCCCGGGACGCATGGAACTCGTCGCCAGCCGCCCGTGCCCGGTGGTCATCGACTACGCGCACACCCCCGACGCGCTGGTCTGCCTCCTCGACACCCTGCGGCACCTCACCGGCGGCCGGCTGATCGTTCTCTTCGGGGCGGGAGGGGATCGCGATGCCGCCAAGCGGCCCCTGATGGGCAGGGCGGTGGCGGAGAGGGCGGATCTGGCCATCGTCACCTCGGACAACCCTCGCACCGAGGACCCGGAAGCGATCATCGACCAGGTGGTCGCGGGGATGGCCGGGGCCGAGTACGAGCGGGATTCGGACCGCCGCGCCGCCATCGAGCGGGCGCTCGACCTGGCCGCGCCCGGGGACCTGGTGGTCCTCGCGGGCAAGGGACACGAGACCTGCCAGGTCATCGGCAGCGAGGAACTGCCCTTCGACGAGCGCCGGATCGTGCTCGCTCACCTCGCCGGTGGAGGGATGAGCGCATGACCGTGTTCGGCTGGACGCACCAGCGCGTGCAGGCGGCGCTCTCGCTGCGGGATGTGCGGGCGTCTGCCGGAACCACGTTCGCGGGCGTCTCCACCGATACGCGCGCCCTGGCCGGGGGCGAACTCTTCGTGGCCATCGCGGGAGAGAACTTCGATGGACACGACTTTGTGGCCGATGCGGTCTCGTCGGGCGCGGCCGGGCTGGTGGTCTCGCGGGCGGTCACCCTCGATGCCCCGGTTCCGGTGTACCGTGTGCCCGACACCCTGGTCGCGCTCGGACGACTGGCCCGCTATCGCCGCCGTCGCCACGCGGCCCAGGTCGTCGCCATCACCGGATCCTCCGGCAAGACCACGACCAAGGAATTCCTCCGGGGAGCCCTCCAGCGCAGCTATCGGGTGCACGCCAATCCCGGCAACCTCAACAACCGCATCGGGCTTCCCCTGACGATTCTGGACGCCCCGGATGCGGCGGAGGTGCTCGTGCTGGAGATGGGCACCAACGAGCCGGGCGAGATCGAGACCCTCACCGCCATCGCGGAGCCCGACATCGCGTCGGTGACGACCGTCTCCGACGCCCACCTGGAGAAGCTCGGCTCGCTGGAGGGGGTGTTTCGCGAGAAGCTGGCGCTGGTCGCCGGGTTGAACCGGCGCGGCGCGGTGGTGGTGGGCGACCAGCCGCCAGCCCTCCCCGCACGGGCTCGCGAGCTTCATCCCAACGTGCGCGTCGCCGGGTGGTCTGCCTCCGCCGACGCCAACCTGAGACCCCAGAATCCGCATCCGGACCCCGAGGGGCGCTACTTCTTCGACTGGCGCAATCAGCGCGTTCACCTCCAGGTGCCGGGGCGGCACGCGGTCTACGACGCGCTCATCGCGCTTGCGATCTCCGACCTGCTGCAGGCGCCCCACGGGCCGGCCGTGCGCGGGCTCGAGCGATACAGGCCGCAGGGCATGCGGGGCGAACAGCTGCATGCGGGTGATCTCACCCTCCTGCTCGACTGCTACAACGCCAACCCGCAAAGCGTCCGCGCCGCCCTCGACCTGCTTGGGCTGATTCCGTCCGCCGGGCGCAGGGTCGCGGTACTGGGGAGCATGCTCGAGCTGGGCGACCGGAGCGCGGCGCTGCACGACGAGCTCCTGAGCGAAGCCCTGTCCCGGGCGGTGGACGTGGTGCTGGCGTTGGGCGAGTTCGCGGCCGCCGCCGAGCGTCTGCGCGTGACGGGGCGGCAGGGCAGGGAGACGGCGCTCATCGCCAGCACGGACGCGGCCGGGGGGTATGCGCTGCTTCGCGAGTACCTGCAGGGCAACGAGTTGATCCTCCTCAAGGGATCCCGCGGCGTTGCGCTGGAGCGTCTGGTCCCGCTCATCGAGGCCGACTTCGGACCAGCGGTTCGCAACGGGGCGAGGTGAACCATGCTGTACCATCTCCTGCCCCGATTCACCGATGTGCATATCGGCTTCAACCTGTTCACGTACATCACCTTCCGCACCGCCGGGGCGGTGGTGACCGCGCTGTTGCTCACCTTTCTCCTCGGACCGGCGATGATCCGCTGGCTCACCCGCTTGCGCTTCGGACAGGTCGTGCGCGAGACGGGTCCGGAGAGTCATCGGAAGAAGGCCGGCACGCCGACCATGGGCGGGACGCTGATCATCACCGCCGCGACCGTCTCCACGCTGCTCTGGGCCGAACTCACCAACGTGACGATCCTCGTCGTCCTCGCGACCTTTCTCTGGACCGGGGCGATCGGCTTTCTCGACGACTATCTGAAGGTCGTCAAGAAGACGAGCGCGGGGCTGGCGGGGCGCTACAAGATGATCGGGCAATGGGTTCTGGGGCTGGCCCTGGGGCTGTTCCTGCTGCTCTACCCGGTGTGGCCCGTTCCGGCGACCTGGACCGGCGTCCCGTTCTTCGCCGAGGTGGTGGCGGTCTTCTTCCCGCCGGTGTACGTGCTGTTCGTGGCGACGGTCGTGTCCGGCACCTCGAACGCGGTGAACCTGACGGACGGGCTCGACGGCCTGGCCGCGGGGCTGTGCGGGATCGCCGCCGCCACCTTCGGCATTTTCGCCTACCTGATCGGGCGCGTGGACACCTCCGCGTACCTGGGCGTCCTCTACCTGCCCGGGGTGGGGGAGCTGACGGTGTTCGCCGGCGCCCTGGCCGGGGCGGCGATCGGGTTCCTCTGGTTCAACGCGCATCCCGCGCAGGTGATCATGGGGGACACGGGTTCCCTGTCCCTGGGAGGCGCCATCGGCGTCATGGCCATCCTCCTCAAGTCCGAGTTCCTGCTGGTCATCGTGGGCGGGGTATTCGTGGCGGAGGCGCTCTCGGTCATCGCGCAGGTGGGGTACTTCAAGTTCACGGCACGGCGTTACGGCGAGGGGCGGAGGATCTTTCTCATGGCCCCCATCCACCACCACTTCGAGAAGCTCGGATGGCCGGAAAGCAAGGTCGTCACGCGCTTCTGGATCGTCGGCGTGCTCTGCGCGATGGTCGCCCTGAGCACCCTCAAGATCCGATAGATGACGATGGATTCTACGCAGATTACGCATTTTACGCATTCCGGCACGGCGGAATCTCATGGCGGCACTGAGCGGGCAGCGCATCGCGATCGTCGGCCTCGGAGCGAGCGGCCGGGCCGCCGCCCGGCTGGCGCTCGGGCACGGCGGGGAAGTGCACGTGTCGGACGATGCCGACACGCCTGCGCTGCGCGCGTACGCAAGGGAACTGGAGGCCATGGGCGCGCGCGTCCGGCTCGGCGGCCACGACACGGACCGCATCGCGGCGTCCGAGCTGGTCGTGGCCAGCCCGGGCATCCCGCCGGCGTCGCGGGTGCTTTCCTGCCTGGCGAGGGCGGGGAAGCGCTGGATCTCCGAGCCCGAGTTCGCGTTTCGCTTCTTCCGCAGCTCGCTGATCGCCGTGACCGGCACGAACGGCAAGACCACCACTTCGGCGCTGGCGGCCCGCATGCTTGAGGCGGCGGGGGTGTCGGTCGGCCTGGGGGGCAACATCGGCGGCGGTCTGGGTCCGCCCGCCTCGGGGCTGGCGCTGCGCGTCCCGGCTCCCGAATGGCTGGTGGTCGAGATGAGCTCGTACCAGCTGGGCGCCATCTCGCGTTTTCGCCCGGACATCGGCGTGGTCACCAACCTGGCGCCCGACCACCTCGACCGCTATCCGAGCCGTGCCGCCTACTACGCCGACAAGGCGCGTCTCTTCGCAAACGCCCGGCGGGACAGCCGCTGGGTGCTCGAGAGCGAAGTGCCGGCCGCCTTGCCTCTGGACGACGAGGTGCCGGGCGCGCGCTACCTCTTCGACGCGGAAGAGTCCGCCCGGCAGCGGTCCGGGGGCCCGGATGGCGCGCCGGCGGCGTACGCGCGCGGCGGCTGGCTGATGTTCGCGACCGGCGGCGGCGAGGAGCGGGTAATGCCGGTCGCGGATGTGCCCCTGGCCGGCCGCGCCGGACTCGCCAACACCATGGCGGCCGGGCTAGCGGCTCGCCTGGCGGGCGCCGGGCCGGAGGCGATCGCCCGGGCGGCGCGGGACTTCCGTCCGCTGCCCCACCGGCTGGAGCGGGTGGTCGAGCGCGACGGCATCCTATGGGTGAACGACTCGAAGGCGACCAACGTGGCCGCCGCCGCCGCCGCGGTCCGGAGTTTCGACCGGCTGATCGTGCTGCTGGCCGGTGGCCAGGACAAGGGAGAGGACCTCGCACCCCTCGCAGACGCCGTCCGAGGGCGGGTCCGCTGCGCGATCGTGTACGGCGACGCCCGCTTTCGCCTCGCGGAGGCGCTGGGGGGAACCGCGTCCCTGGTTCGCGTCGACGCCGACTTCGATGCGGCGGTCGATGCGGCCGCCCGGCGGGCCCGGCCCGGCGACGTCGTCCTGCTCTCTCCAGCCTGCGCGAGCTTCGACCTGTTCTCCGACTACGAGGCGCGAGGGCACCGCTTCGCCGCGCTCGCGCGAGGGGAGGTCTGAGGATGTCCGCCACGGCCGCCCCCGCCTACTCCCCGCCCGCAGTGCACGGCGTCACGCCGCTCGCGGCTACGCGTTTCGGCGGCGGGTGGGAAGGCGCCGCCGTCATGATGCTGACGCTTCTCCTGCTCTCGTTCGGGCTGGTGACCCTCTACAGCGCAAGCTCCTTCCTTGCACAGCGTCAGGGGCTGCCCGACTACCATTTCGTCGTCCGCCAGGCCGTGGGCGCCGGCGCGGGGCTGGTCCTCCTGCTGATCTTCTCGCGGATTCCATACAGCACGTGGCGGTCGCTGGCGTGGCCCATGATGCTGGCGGCCTGGCTGCTGCTGGTCTTCATCGTCCTCCCGGGCACCGAGTCCTTCGCCCCGGAGCGGAACGGGGCGCGCCGCTGGCTTCAGCTGGGTCCGGTGGGCTTCCAGCCGTCAGAGGCGGCCAAACTGGCGGTCCTGGTGTGGACAGCGGTCCTGGCGGTGAAAAAACAGGAGCTGTTCCGAAGCCTCACACGCGGGCTCGGCCCCTTCCTCGTGGTCTGGACCGCCATGCTGGTGCCCGTTCTTCTCGAGCCGGACTTCTCAACGGCGGCTCTGATCGGGATGCTCGGCTGCATCATCGTTTTCGCCGCGGGCGCGCGTCCGGCGCACTTCATCTTCCTCAGCGTGCTCGCCGCGCCGCTCGTGCTGCACCAGTTCGCGACCGATTTCCGCGAGATGCGTCTCGGGGCCTTTCTCAACCCGGAAGCGCACACCTCCGGCGCCGGCTATCAGGTGCATCAGTCGCTGATCGCGATCGGCTCGGGGGGGATCGGGGGCGTCGGGTTCGGGGAGGGGCAGCAGAAGTTCGGCTTCCTTCCCGAGGCGCACAACGACTTCATCTTCGCCCTGATCGGGGAGGAATGGGGTCTGATCGGCGTCGCTCTCCTGGTCTGCGCCTACGTAGCCCTGATCGTGATCGGCTTCCGCATCGCCCGTCGCGCGGCCGATCTGTTCGGGGAGCTGCTGGCGGTCGGCTGCACCAGCCTCATCGCCCTGCACGCGTTCCTCCACATGGGCGTCAACCTGAGTCTGCTGCCGGCGACGGGGCTCCCGCTTCCGCTGATTTCGGACGGGCGTTCCAACCTGATGGTCACCCTGGCCGCGATCGGCATCCTGCTGTCCGTGGCCCGAGGCATCCCTCGGAATCCGAGACCGAGTCATGGTTAGGCGCGAGCCGAGCGTAGTCGTCTTCTCCGGCGGCGGCACCGGGGGGCATTTCTACCCCGCGCTCGCGCTTGCCCGTGAACTCGCGGCGCTGAGACCCGATACCCGTCCCTATTTCATCGGCTCGCGCCGCGGCGTGGAGGCCGGCGTGCTCCCGGAATGCGGCCTCGACTACAAGCTGGTGGAGGTCGAGGGGCTCGACCGCCGGCACCTGTGGAACAACGCCATGGTGATGCAGTCGCTTCTGGGCAGCGTCCTCGAAGTCTTCGAGACCTTCCGGCGATTGCGCCCCGAACTGGTGGTGGTCACCGGCGGATACGCGTGCGCGCCGTCGGGGCTGGCGGCCGCCTGCATGGGCATTCCGCTGGCGCTCCAGGAGCAGAACAGCCTGCCGGGCGTCACCACGCGGCTGCTCAGCCGCCACGCGGCCCAGATCCATCTCGCCTGGCCCGAAGCAAAGCAGGTGATTGCGCGCCGGGCCCGCGACCGGGTGGTGGTGAGCGGGAATCCCGTGCGTTCCCCCGCGGGCATCGGGCGCGGCGAGGCACGCCGTCGCTTCGGCCTGGCGCCGAAGGGGCGGGTCGGTCTCGTTGTGGGAGGCAGCCAGGGCTCCGCGGTGCTCAACCGCCGGATTGCGGAGGCCCTGCTCGATACGCCGGAGCGCCCGGAGGGCTTTCAACTGCTCTGGGCCAGCGGCCCTGCGCACTTCTCCGGGATGTCGCGGGAATTGGCCCGGGCCGGTTCTCCCGACTGGGTGCGGCTGGTGCCGTACATCCACGACATGCCGGGCGCACTCGCCGCGGCGGACCTGGCGGTGAGCCGGGCGGGGGCGATGGCTACCTCGGAGTTCCTCGTCCACGGGCTGCCGGCGATCCTGCTTCCGCTTCCCACCGCGGCCGAGGATCACCAGACCCGCAACGCCAGCGCGCTCGCCGACGCGGGCGTGGCGCTGCACCTCCCCGAGGCCGGAACGGATGCGCGCGCCCTGTGGGCCGCCATGGTGAAGCTCGCGGGCGACGACCACCGCGTGGCGTCGATGGCTCGGGCGGCCCGCGAGCGGGCGCGGCCGGACGCGGCCGCCAACATCGCCGCCGCGCTGACCGAGCTGCTCCCGCGCGGGCCGCGATCCATGACCGTTTCCGGGGAGGCCGCATGAGCGCCCGGGGTCTGCGCGACCGCGCCCGCGAGGGCACGGTGCACTTCATGGGCATCGGCGGCGCGGGAATGTGCGCGCTGGCCGAGCTCTTCCACCGCTCCGGCTACCGGGTGACCGGCTGCGACCTGCGACGCGACCTGAGCGCGCGGTCGCTCGAAGCGCTGGGCATCCCCGTCGCCACCGGCCACGCGCCCGATCACCTGGATGGCGTCTCCGCGGTCGTGGTCTCCTCCGCCATCAGCCCGTCCAACCCGGAGGTGCGCGCGGCGCGCGAGCGGGGCATCCCGGTGGTCAAGCGGGCGGAGGCGCTCGGGCAGTGGGTCAATGCGGGCACGGTCGTGGCGGTGGCCGGGACCCACGGCAAGACCACCACTACCGCGTTCGCCACCGAGATCCTGGCGGCGGCCGGCCGGGACCCCACCGGGCTGGTCGGGGGGCGGGTCGCGGGGTGGGAGGGCAATCTGCGCTACGGGCGCGGCGACCTGTACGTGGTCGAAGCCGACGAGTACGACCGTTCCTTCCACCACATCGCGCCGCGCACGGCCGTGGTCACCAACCTGGAGGCGGATCACCTCGACACCTACGGCGACCTCGCGCATCTGCGCCAGGCGTTCCTCACCTTCGTGGGCGCGGTGCCCGCCGACGGCACGGTATGCGTCTGCGCCGACGACCCCGGGGCCTCGAGACTGCTTGCCGGTCTCGGCGCCCGCACCTGCACCTTTGGCTTCAGTGCGGGCGCGCAGTTGCGGGCGACGCGGGTGCGCACCGGCTCCGGCGGGACCCGCGCGCGCATCCTCGAGGGTGGGCGGGACCGGGGCGACGTGTCGATCCCCATCCCCGGCAGGCACAACCTGCTCAATGCCCTGGGCGCGGCCGCGGCGGCGCGCCGGATGGGCGTCGAGTGGAGCGACATCCGCCGATCGCTGGCGGGCTTCAGCGGGGTGCGCCGCCGCTTCGAGCAGCTCGGCCGCGAGCGCGGGGTGATCGTGGTGGACGACTACGCCCACCATCCCACCGAGATCGCGGCGGCGCTCGCGGCCGCGCGCGGAAGCTTCCCCGGAGCCCGCCTGGTGGCCGTCTTCCAGCCTCACCTGTTTTCGCGTACCCGGGACTTCGCCGGCCAGCTCGGCGGGGCTCTCGCGGCGGCGGACCAGGCCTGGGTTGCCGACGTCTACCCCGCGCGCGAGGCGCCCATCCCCGGCATCACGGGCGAACTCGTGTCCGAGGCGGTAACCGCAGCGGGGGGACGGGACACGCGCTACCACCCGGAAATGACCACGCTCCCCGCTGCCCTGGCCGACAGCCTTCGCGCCGGGGACGTATGCCTGACCCTGGGCGCCGGATCGATCGAGTCCACCGGTCCCGCGCTCCTTCGCTGCCTGGGAGGACACGATGCGTAAGGTGTTTGCGTTGACCGTTCCCCTCTTGCTCGCGGCTGCCACGCTGGCTGCGCTGGGCGACGGTCCCGACATTCTCGCGCGCTTTGCGAGATTCCACGTCTCGACCGTGGAAGTGCGGGGTGCCCGCTATCTCGACCCCGAGGAAATCCGCCAGTGGATTCCGGTCTACGAGGACGAGCGCGGGGGGGCACGGTCTCTCGAAGGGCGGCTGCGCACCCACCGGCTGATTGAAGAGGCCACTGTCCGAACCCTGCCGGGCGACACCGTGGTGATCGTCATCCGGGAGCGCCGGCCGGTCGCCCTGGTGGCGACCCCGGCCCTGAATCCCGTCGATCCCGGGGGGGAGTACATCCCCATCGACCCCGCCCTGCATCGCCTCGACCTGCCGATCCTTCGTCCCATGGAGCCGCAGACCGGCACGCTGACGGTGACGGAACACCAGCAGATCCGGGCCATGGCCGCGGAGGTGCATCGGCTGGGCGAGCTGCATCCCGACTTCGCGCGCTCCGTCTCGGAGATCGCGTGGACCCCGGAGGGCGCCCTGACGGCGCGCTTCTCGGAGACCGCGGCCGTCCTGCATTTCCAACCTCCGCTGAGCGCGCGGCGTCTGCGCGAAGGAATCGCGGCCCTGGCCGACGCTGTCTCGCGAGCCCCGGACCGAACCGTCACCGTGGCCGACCTCCGCTTCCGCGATCAGGTGGTCGTGAGGCACGCGTCCGCGGTTGGGCCGGGCGACGGGAGGCGATGAAGATGGCTTCCCATCTGGTTGCGGGACTGGATATCGGCGCGACGCGCACCACCGCCCTCATCGCGGAGGTGAGAGGGCAGTATCCGGCACACTGGATCGAGGTCCTGGGTGTCGGGCAGGTGTATACCAACGGCGTGCATCGGGATGTCGTGCAGGATGTCGAGGAGATGTCCGAGCGCGTCGCCAAGGCGGTGCGCGAAGCCGAGCTCATGGCGGGCTGCACCGTTTCCGACATCTATGTCGGCATCAGCGGCGACCAGGTGCAGACCTTCCCCTCGAACGGCGTGGTCGCCATCTCCTCAACCGAGGTGTCGGCGGACGACATGGCGCGGCTGCACGTGGTGGCGCGCGCCGTCGCGCTGCCCCACGACCGCGAACTGCTGCACACGGTGCCTCAGAGCTACACGGTCGACGGCAACACGGGGATCCTGCACCCGGTCGGCATGCCGGGCACGCGCCTCGAGTCGGAAGTCTACCTGGTGACGGGCGCCTCGGCGATCGCCAACAACATCCGCAGCGCCGTTTCCCGGGCGGGCTACCGGGTGGAAAAGCTCATCCTGGAGCCCCTGGCCGCCGCCCGCGCCGTGCTGCGGGAAGACGAACGGGAGATCGGCGTCGCGCTTCTGGATCTGGGCGGGGCCACGAGCCAGATGGCGATTTTCGTCGACGGCAGGCCGTACCACACGGACATGCTGCCGACCGGAGGGGTCGCGCTGATCTGGGACCTGGTCCAGCATCTTCACATCCAGCACGAGGAGGCGCGCCGGGTGCTGGAGAAACACGGTTGCGCCCTGGCGGAGCTCGTGGATTCCAGGGACATGGTCGAGATCCCCGGGCCCACGGCGTCGCGACCTCGACGCATCGGCCGGGCGGCGGTCGCGGATGCCCTCGAGAACCGGTTGACGGCAATCGTCGCCTGGTATCAGCGGGAGCTGAATGCGCGGGAGCTGATCGCCCCGCTGGGTACGGGAGTGGTTCTGACCGGCGGAGTCGCCGCCCTCGACGGGATCGGCGAGCTGGTACAGAGGACGCTGGGGACGCCGGTTCGCATCGGCACGCCCGGCGCAGGCGTGAGCGGGTTGGCCGATTCGCTGAACCGCTCTCGCCTCTCCACGGTTGTCGGCGTGGCGCAATACGGAGCCGACCGCTTTGCCAAGACGGGGCAGGGGGCGCTGGCTCATACGCCCGGAATGGTCGGAAGGGTTGGATCCTGGCTCAAGGAATTTTTCTGAGCGGACGGCGGTAGCGGGTGGGGGGCGGGTCCCCTGGCCGGCGCGAGGAACGGGAATGGGAAGACATCCATCCAGAAAGGAAGGGAAAGATGACGATCTTCGACTACGACGAAAGCGCGGCCCCCAGCGCCTGCATGAAGGTGGTCGGCTGCGGCGGAGCCGGCGGCAACGCGGTCAACCGGATGGTCGATGAGAACCTCCAGGGCGTGGAGCTCATCGCCACGAACACGGATGCCCAGGCGCTGCGTCAGTCCAGGGCGTCGATCTGCATCCAGATCGGAAAGAAGCTGACCCGCGGCCTTGGGGCGGGCGCCCGTCCCGAGATCGGACGCCAGGCCATCCACGAGAACGCCGACGAGGTGACCAAGGCGATACAGGGGGCGGACCTGGTCTTCATTACCGCGGGCATGGGCGGCGGGACGGGGACGGGTGCCGCTCCCATCATCGGTCGCTTCGCCAGGGAGATGGGTGCGCTGACCATCGGCATCGTCACCCGGCCCTTCTCGTTCGAGGGCAGGAAGCGCCTCCGGCAGGCCGAGCAGGGCCTCGATGAGCTGCGCAAGGCGGTGGACACGGTGATCGTCGTCCCCAACGACCGCATCATGACGGTGGTCGGCAAGGGAACCAGCTTCCAGGACGCCCTCAAGAAGGCCGACGAAATCCTCCTGCACGCCACACAGGGCATCAGCGACCTCATCCGGGTCGCCGGCGAGGTCAACGTCGACTTCGCGGATGTGCGCACCGTGATGGCCTGCGGCGGCGGGGCGCTCATGGGTTCCGGCTACGGGGAGGGGGAACACAGGGCCGAGGAAGCTGCCCGCAAGGCCATCTCCTCTCCGCTTCTGGGCGACGTATCCCTCAAGGGCGCCCACGGAGTCCTGATCAACATCACCGGCGGAATGGATCTCGCCATTGACGACGTGACCAGGATCTCTAGTATCATTCAGGAGGAGGCCGGCGACGAAGCCGAGATCATCTTCGGCGCGGTCCACGATCCCAAGCTGAACGAGAGCGTGAGGGTCACGGTCATCGGCACGGGGTTCGGCAATGGGTCCGAGGCGCCCCGTGCGCTGCGGTCGGAGATGAAAAGCAACGGTTCTTCGTCCGGATTGGACGGGAGGGCGTCGCCGTTCCCGTCCCCGCGCCCGGCAAGGGCGGCCGCCCTGCAGACGGCGGCGGCCACAGGCAGAAGTACAGCGAGCATGAACATGACTCCCAGTACCCCCAGGCCCGCGCAGCCCCGGAAGCGGAAACGCGTCGTCGTCCGCGGCCCGGTCGATGTCCTCGATCTGCCGACCTTCGTGACGCTTGCCCGGTGAGGTTGTGGAGGGAGCGGATCGGAGCGGATTTCAGGCGCCGGATGGCCATGGCGCCGGGCGCCCTGGAGCCGGGGGCGGGATGAGGCGCATGGCGGGGGATCGCAGGCTCGCGTCGGCTGCGGCCATCGTGTTGGGCGTCCTCGGGTTGGGGGCAGCCGCCTGGCTCGCCCCCGGCAGGTCCGTCACCTACGATGCCGGTACGCTGGCTACCGTCGCGGCCACGCCCCCGGAAGTCGCGGAGCAGGTCAGCCTGCGGCGCGGCCAGACCCTGGGGGCGCTATTCGTCGCCGCCGACCTCCCGGCCGATCAACGGGTCGCCCTGCTGGCCGCCTTCGGGGAGCGAGCCAATCCCCGCCGACTCGTTGCGGGCACCCCGGTACGGTATTGGAGAGACCGCCGGGACGGTGAGCTGACGGCTGTGGAAGTGGGGCTGAGTCCGGATTCGACGGTGTACCTGGACCGCGCCATGAACGGCTGGACATCGCGGATGGTGCGAACTCCGGTCGTGGCCGACACGGTCTTCGTCGACGGAACCATCCGCAACAGTCTCTGGATGGCCGTGATGGGAAACCCGTCTCTCCAGTTCATGCCCTCTGGCGACCGGGCCAGGCTCATGGACGGCCTCGACAAGATCTTCCAGTGGGAGGTGGACTTCCACCGGCAGGTTCAGCCGGGCGATGCCTATCGCGTGGTTCTCGAGCGCGCCGTCCGCCCTGACGGGTCCATGAGAGGCAACGGACGCATCCTGGCGGCGGAGTTCGTCAACCGGGAAACCCCCTTTCGGGCATTCTGGTTCGACGCCTCCGGGGATGGCGAGGGAGCCTACTATGATGCCGGGGGCAGGTCGGTTCAGCGGCAGTTCCTGCTGAAGCCGCTGGAGTACCGCCGCATCTCCTCGCGGGTGCAGAGCGCCCGCTTCCACCCCGTCCTGCGGACATGGCGCGCCCACAACGGCGTCGATTACGCCGCCGACACCGGCGTTCCGGTCATGGCGACCGCCAACGGGGTCGTCACCCACCGTGGCTGGAGCGGCAGCTACGGCAACCTCGTGGAGATCCGGCACGGCAACGGCTTCGTGACCCGCTACGCCCATCTGAGCGGCTTCGGCTCCGGCGTGGCAGCCGGGGCTCGGGTGAGCCAGGGGCAGACCATCGGCTTCGTAGGCATGACAGGGATGGCGACCGGACCGCATCTGCACTACGAGCTGCGGCGGAACGGCCGGGTCGAGGATCCCCTCGACATCCGCATCCCTCCCGGCGAGGCGATTTCGGAAGCCATGTGGTCCCGGTGGGAGGAGCGGCTCGCGCAAGGACGAGCGCTTCTCGCCAGCCCCGCGTTCGTGCCGCGCCAGGGCATGCCGGGCGCCTCGGTCGTCGCCGAAGCAGCCGAGGGCGGGGTCGAGCCCCAGGACGAGCAGTGATCCCGTCCGGCGCATACGCCGGGTCGAAAGAGTGAGCCTGTTTTCCTGGATCGCGCTGCCCCTTCTGCTGGTGGCGGCATGCGGGTTTTCCTTCTGGGTCTACCATCGCCGGGAACTGCCGGTGGCGGGTCGCCGGTTGCTGGCCCTGGGAAGGGCGCTGGCGATCTTCCTCGTGCTGCTGCTCATCTGGAATCCCCGCCTGCCGGCTGGCGCGGGTGACGGCATCGGCCAGGGCGCCGTCGTGCTGCTGGACGGCTCCCTGAGCATGTCGGCCGGCCCTCCCGGCGGGGAGACGGCGTGGTCGGACGCGGTTCGCGAAGCGCGGCGCCTCGCGGGCGGTGGAGGCCGGATCCTGGTCTTCGGGAATGCCGTGGCGGCGAGCGCCGGCGACCAGCTGGAGGGGAGCGCGCCCACGGCCACCTCCTCCCGGCTCCTCCCGGCCCTGCGCGCCGCGGCCGAGTCGGGCGCACGCGCGGTCACGGTGGTGAGCGACGGGCGCCTGACGGATGCCGACTTCGGAAGTCTGCCGGTCGTGCCCGGGCTGCAGGCGCGGCTGGAGGTGGTGGACCCGGCGGTGACGAATGCCGGGGTCGCCGACTTCGCCACACCCGCGCGTGCCGAACGGGGGACGCCCTTTGCCGCCGAGGTCAGGGTGTTCGGCGAGGCCGCGCCCGGGACCGCGGCCCGCATCGAAGTGCGCGAGGAAGAGCGCCTGGTCGCCTCGGTTCCGGTGGAGATCCCCCCGCCCGGCGAGGTCGCCCGCACGCCGGTGGACCTCCCCGCCCCCTCGACCGAGGGGCTGGTGCGCTACACCGCCGCCGTCGTTGTCGACGAAGACGGGTTTGCCGACGACGACCGGCGCGTGCGCTATGTGCGCGTGGCGCCCCCGCAGGCCGGGCTGGTCCTGCTCTCCCTGCGTCCGGACTGGGAACCCCGCTACCTGCTCCCCGTGCTGGAGGACGTGACCGGGCTGCCGGCGCGCGGCTACCTCGGCGTAACGGGGTCGCGCTACCTGCCGATCGGCCGCGGCGAGGAGGTCGCGGACGAGGTCACCGAGGCTGAACTCGCCACGATGCTCGCAGGAGCCGACATCGTGGTGCTGCACGGCGTCGGCGCGACCGCTCCCGGGTGGGTGCGGGACGCCGCCCGGAGCGCACCGCGCCTGCTCATCTTCCCGGCCGACCGGGCGGGGGCGTCGCTGGGCGGGGTGGCGGTGGCGGGAGATGTCGAGGGGGAGTGGTACGTCTCCGCCGACCTGCCGGCCTCGCCGCTGGCGGGGCAGTTCGCCGGCCTCGACCTGCGGGCCCTGCCGCCCCTCACCGCCCTCCACCCCGCCACGGCACCCTCCGGAGCGGTCGCGCTCCAGGTGCACCTCGGCGGACGCGGCACCGGGGAGGCCGCCCTCGTCCTGATCGCCGAGGAGGGCAGACGCGTGGGCGTCGGCCTGGCCGAGGGCTACTGGCGCTGGGCTGCCCGCGAAGGAACGCCGCGCCGCGCCTACCGGTCGCTGTGGGCCGGAGTGGCGAACTGGCTGTTCGCCGGAGAGCGGCTTGCGACCGCCGGTCCGCCCGGTCCGGCCGAGCCGGTGATCGCGCGCGGGAGCCCGGTGCACTGGCAGGCCCCCGGAATGGCCGGACAGAGCCTCGGTCTGAGCCTCGTCCGCGATGGCGAAAGCGTCCTCGAGCGCACGGTGGCGGTTGACTCCACCGAGACCTTCACCACCGCGCCGCTGGAGCCGGGCGCCTACGAGTTTGCGCTCTCTCCGGAGGCCGGGGACGAGCAAACGAGTGGACGTTTCGACGTCGAGCGCTACACCGGGGACCTCCGGCTGCCCCCCGTCGCCGACGCGGTGAGCGGAGATGCGGCGGATGCCGGCGCGCGTGCAGCCCCGGGCCGTCCGCTGCGCACCTATCCGGCGCCCTTCATCCTCGTCCTCGCGGTGCTGTGCGGAGAGTGGATCGGCCGCAGGCGCCAGGGGCTCCGGTAGCGCCTGTGACGCCCCCGCGGCGGTTGACCCGCAAGGGGCGCGGTACGCGCGGGTCGCTGTGGCGGAGGGTCGTGGGCTTCGCTCTCCCGGATCTCCGGCCGTCCGCGCGCGGGCTGGACGCCGACACGCTCGAGGACCTCGAGGACCGCCTGCTGGCCGCCGACTTCGGGGTTGAGGCCGCGCTGCGGCTGGTGGACCGCGTCGCGGCGCTCCAGCGGCGCGGAAGGATCCGCGGCCCGGACGCGCTGCGCATCGCCCTGCGCGCCGAAGTGGCGGAGATCCTGGTGCCCGAGGCACCCCCGGAGGCGACCCCGCCAGGCACCCCAACGGAGACCGGCTTCCCTCTCCGGGAGCCCCCCCGGGGAATCGCCGCCTACCTCATGGTCGGGGTCAACGGGGTCGGGAAGACCACCTCCGCCGGAAAGCTGGCGCACGTGCTGGCCGCCCGGGGCAGGAAGGTCCTGCTCGCCGGTGCGGACACCTACCGGGCCGGCGCGATCTCCCAGCTCCGCATCTGGGCGGAGCGCACCGGTGCCGACTTCGTTGCCGGACAGCCGGGGGGAGATCCGGCCGCGGTCGCCTTCGACGCCATCGATGCGGCGCACGCGCGCCGCGTTGACGTCGTGATCGTCGACACCGCCGGGCGCCTCCACACCCGGACCGGGCTGATGGACGAACTCGCCAAGGTGCGGCGGGTCATCGCCCGCAAGCTTCCGGGGGCCCCCCACGAGACCTTGATCGTGCTCGACGCAACCGTGGGGCAGAACGCGCTCGCCCAGGTGCGGGCCTTCCGCGACGCGGTGAGTCCCAGCGGGATCCTGCTCGCCAAGATGGATTCCAGTGCGCGCGGCGGCATCGTCGTCGCCCTCAGGCAGGAGTTCGGGTTGCCGGTCAAGCTGGTCGGGGTCGGCGAAGGCCCCGGAGACCTCGAGCCCTTTGACGCGAACGCGTTTCTGGAGGGCGTCTTCGGATCCCCGGCATGAGCTTCTCGAGGCTCGACTCGCCGGTCCAGTATCTCAAGGGCGTCGGTCCCAGGCGCGCGGAGAACCTGGCCAGGCTGGACATCCGCAAGGCGCGCGATCTGCTCTACCACGTGCCCCGGCGCTACGAGGACGCCTCCACGGTTCAGCCCGTGGCCGGGCTCCAGGTGGGGGACTCCGCCGTCGTCGTCGGGCGGGTCCGCAGCTCCGGGGTCATCCCCACGCGCAAGGGCCTGCGCATCTTCCAGGCGGTGATCGAGGACGAAACCGGCCACATCACCTGCGCCTGGCCCGGACAGCCCTGGCTCGATCGCAGAATCCACAAGGGAGACCTTCTGCTCGCCGCCGGAACGGTGCGCTTCTTTCACGGCCGCCAGATTCAGCCCCGCGAGTTCGCCATTCTGGAATCCGGCCGCCGACGCGGCGGCGCCTCCGAGGGCGGCGATGCCGAGGCCCGCGGCACCATCTTCGTCGTCTATCCGGCATCCGAGTCCGTGCCCCAGTGGGTGCTGCGCCAGCTGCTGGACCGCAACCTGCCCGCCCTCCTGCGGCAGGTGGAGGAGGAGGAGTATCTCTCTCCCGGGGAGCGCCGGGAGATCGGCGTGCCGGGTCTGGCCCGGGCGCTCTCCAGCCTTCACGCGCCGAAGAGCCTCGAGGACGCCGAGCGGGGCCGGAAACGTCTCGCCTGGGACGAACTGTATTTCCTGCAGCTCATGCACGCGCACGTCCGCTTCCGGAGCACCGGCGCCGTCAACGGCCTCCGGTTTCGCCGCACCAACCGGCTCATCCGCCCCCTGCACCAGTCGCTGGGGTTTCGCCTGACCGAAGCCCAGGCCCGGGTGCTGCGCGAGATTTACGCGGACATGACCACGGACCGCCGCATGAACCGCATGCTTCAGGGGGATGTCGGGTCGGGGAAGACCATCGTCGCCGTCTTCGCCATGCTGCTCGCGGTGGAGGGCGGGCACCAGGCCGCCCTCATGGCGCCCACCGAGTTGCTCGCCGAACAGCACGCCCGCAGCCTGAAGCGCCTGCTCGGCCCGCTCGGGGTCGAGGCGGCGCTGCTCACCGGGCGCACCGACGCCGGCGAGCGCGCCCGCGTGCTCGCCGCCCTGGCCGATGGCAGCTGCAAGGTGGTGACCGGCACTCATGCGCTCATTCAGGAGTCGGTCGAATTCGCCTGCCTGGGGCTGGTGGTGGTGGACGAGCAGCACCGTTTCGGGGTGCGCCAGCGCATGGTGCTGAGCCAGCGCGACCCGACTCCCGACACCCTGATCATGTCGGCGACCCCCATTCCGCGCTCGCTGGCGCTCGCCCTCTACGGAGATCTCGACCTGAGCGTGCTGGACGAGCTCCCCCCGGGGCGCAAGCCGGTGGAAACCCGCTGGCTGCGGCCCTCCCGCCGTGCCGAGGCGTACCGGCTGGTGCGGGACGAGGTCGCGCAGGGGCGCCAGGTCTACATCGTCTATCCCCTGGTGGGCGAATCCGACAAGCTGCAGCTGCGGTCGGCCACCGAGGAGTGGGAGCGCCTGCGCGCGGAGGAGTTTCCGGACTTCCGGATCGGCCTCCTCCACGGCCAGCTCCCCGGCGAGGAGCGGGACGCGGTGATGCGCACCTTCCTGGCCGGCGACCTGGACGTGCTGGTGGCAACCTCGGTCGTGGAGGTGGGCATCGACGTGTCGAACGCCACCGTGATGCTCATCGAGAACGCCGAGCGCTTCGGCCTCTCGCAGCTGCACCAGCTCCGCGGCCGGGTCGGGCGCGGGGCCGACCGGAGCTACTGCGTCGCCATCGCCGACGCGGAGGAGGCCGCCGCGGAACGCCTGAAGGTCTTCCGCGACACGCACGACGGGTTCGCCGTCGCGCAGGCCGATCTGGCCATGCGCGGGGAGGGCGACTTCTTCGGCGCGCAGCAGCATGGGCGGCCCGTCCTGCGTTTCGCCGACCTCGCTCTCGACCAGGACCTCATGCGAACCGCCCGCGAACATGCCCGCGCGACCATCGACCGCGACCCCGATCTGCTGGCTCCCGGGAACGAGATGCGGCGCCATCTATTCACCACCCGCTTCGGCGACCGCCTGCAGCTCCGCTCCGTGGGCTAGAACACGACCGGGTGATCCAGCCGGATGTCGACCGCGCCGGGCGACGAAACCTGACCGGGTTCATCCTCTGTCGACAGGGCCCGGCGGGTTGGACTTGACGCCCGGACCATGACAGACTAGCAGTCCGCAGGCTGCCAGCCGCCGACGGCCCGCGCCCGGGGACCGTCGATCCCGTCGATTCCACCTCAGGAGACCACCATGGCTTCCGCCGAAACCGTCGTACGCGAACTCGGCGCCAGCGCCGGCCGGAGCGTCACGATACGCGGCTGGGTGGAGCACGTGCGCATCCACGGCCGGGTTGCCTTCCTGGTGGTGCGCGACGGCACCGGCGTGGCACAGGGCGTCATGCTGCGCAAGCAGCTTTCCCCCGATGCCTGGGAGGTCGGCTGCGCACTCTCGCAGGAATCCTGCGTGGCGGTCACCGGCGCGGTGCAGGAGGACGCACGCTCTCCGGGCGGCTACGAGCTTCTTGTGGAGGACGTGCGGCTGCTGGGCGCGTCCGTGGACTTCCCCATCCAGCCCAAGGAGCACGGCGTCGAGTTCCTGCTCGATTACCGGCATCTCTGGCTGCGCTCCTCGGCCCAGCGCGCCGGCCTGCGCATCCGCTCCGAGGTGGAGAAGGGCATCCACGACTTCCTGCACGAGCGCGATTTCGTCCGCATCGACACCCCCATCCTCACCGGCGCCATCGGCGAATCCGCGGGCACCCTGTTCGAGACCGAATACTTCGGCGAGCGCGCCTTCCTGGCGCAGACCGGGCAGCTGTACGTGGAGGCGGCGTGTCCCGCATTCCGCAAGGTGTACTGCTTCGGTCCCACCTTCCGCGCCGAGAAATCCAAGACCCGGCGCCATCTGACCGAGTTCTGGATGCTCGAGCCCGAGGTCGCGTTCGCAGACTCCGATGACAACATGCGCCTCCAGGAGGATCTGGTGGTCTACCTGGTCGGGCGCACGCTGGAGCGGTGCGCCGGCGAGCTGGAGGTGCTCGGCCGCGACCTCTCGGCCCTCGAGCGCATCCAGGCGCCCTTCCCGCGGGTCAGCTATACGGAGGCGGTCGAGATCGTGCGCGCGGCCGGCAGCGACACCCAATGGGGCGCGGACCTTGGCGGCGCCGACGAGACCCGCATCGCGGAGCACTTCGACCGCCCGGTCTTCGTCTACAACTATCCCAAGGGGGCGAAGGCCTTCTACATGAAGGAAAACCCGGACGACCCCCGAACCGTGCTGTGCAACGACCTCATCGCCCCCGAGGGCTACGGCGAGATCATCGGCGGGAGCCAGCGCGAGGACGATCTCGACAGGCTCGAGGCGCGCATCGACGAGGAAAAGCTGCCCGCGGAGGCCTATGGCTGGTATCTGGACCTGCGCCGCTACGGCACCTTCCCGCACGCGGGATTCGGTCTCGGGATCGAGCGCTTCACGGCGTGGATGACCGGGCGCCCGCACATCCGCGAGCTCATTCCCTTCCCCCGGCTGATGAATCGCCTGACGCCCTGACCCGCGCCTCCGCCTTCACCGCGTCCCAGAGCGCGTCCAGTTCTTCGAGCGACATCTCCGCCACCCGCCTGCCGCCGTCGCGGGCGAGTTCCTCCACGCGCCGGAAACGGGCCTCCACCTTCTGGTTGGTGCGCGCGAGCGCGTTGCTCGCATGCACGCCCGCGAGGCGCGCGAGGTTGACCGCCGTGAAGAGGAGATCGCCTGCCTCGTCCATCACCTCCCGGGGATCTCCGCCGTCGAGCGCGGCCCGCATCTCCTCCAGCTCCTCGGCCACCTTGAGGCGGGCTCCCTCCGCGTCTTCCCAGTCGAAGCCGACGCCGCTCAGCTTTTCCTGTATGCGATGTGCGCGCAGCAGGGGGTCCAGCCCGGCGGGAAGCCCGGAGAGGACGCTCTCACCGCCCGGGAGTTCCCTGGCCTTGAGCGCTTCCCAGTTCTCCCTCTCCCCTTCGCCGAAGAGATGCGGATGGCGTCGCTTCATCTTCGCCTCCAGCCGATCCACCACCCCATTCCGGTCGAAGGCCTCCGCCTCCTCGGCGAGCACGATCTGAAAGGCGACGTTGAGAAGCAGGTCGCCGAGTTCGCCCTCGAGTTCCCGGGCATCCTCGGAGCGAATCGCGTCCACGACCTCCTGGCTTTCCTCGACGAGGTACGGGATGAGCGACTCGGCCGTTTGAGCCCGGTCCCAGGGACAGTTCGCGCGCAGGAACTCCACGATGGCGAGCGCGCGGTCGAGCGCGCCCTCTGAAGGGCCGATGCCGTCGGAAGCCGTGCCGCCGGAAGCCGTGTTGTCGGATTCCGTGGCGTCGGATGCCGTACCGTCGGCTGAACGCGCGATGCGATGGTCGCTGGCTGTCACGATATCGGGCGGGGTCGCCTGGGGATGGGGATCGGAATGGGGAATGGGGGCTGGGGGATGGGGCAGTCGTGGATGGCCGCTTGCGCGTCGCGGCAGCACCGGGGCTCGGGCGCCCGCGGCGGCGCACCCGGACGATGTAGCCGGGAGTAGTATTCCGGACCCTCGGGGAGAAGTCCAGACGCCGTGTAGCGGTCGCGTGCCGAATTGTTGCCCCTCGACTCCGGCATCGGCACCTTTCGCCGGATCGTCGGGACCCGCGATTCCCTCGCTCCAGGATAGCATTGGCTGATCGTCCATCTTCATCCTCCGCGGGAAAACCCGTGGATCTCCGGTCACGCGCCTGGGTGGAGGTCGATGCCGCGGCGTTGCGCGCCAACCTTGCGCACATCCGGCAGGCTGCCCGGGCCGCCGCCGTCGTCCCGATGATCAAGGCAAACGCGTACGGCCTGGGCGTGGGCGACGCGGTCGCGGTTCTTGAGGCCGAGGAGCCGGACGGCTACGGGGTGGCGACGGTGGAGGAGGGGCTGGAGCTGCGGGCGCTCGGGGTCGGGCGCCGGGTGCTGGTGATGACCCCGGCCCCCGCTTCCTCCCTCCCGGCGGCCGTGGATGGCGGCCTGACTCTGTGTTTTTCCGACCTGGACAGCCTGCGGGCCCTGGCCGCGGAAGCCGCCCGCCGCGGGCGCCGCGCCACCTTCCACATGGAAGTGGACACGGGGATGGGCAGGGCCGGGCTCGACTGGCGCTCGGCGGAGACCTGGGGAAGGGAAGTGGCGGCGCTGGCCGCTCCCCCGCTCCGCTGGGGCGGATGCTACACCCACTTCCACTCGGCCGACGAAGACGCCGGCACCATCGACCGGCAGTGGGCGCGCCTGCAGGACGTCGTCGACCGCCTGTCCCTGCCCGCGGATGCGTGGGTCCACGCCTGCAACTCAGCGGGGGTCCTGCGCCGCCCGCAGTACGCCGGCAGTGCGGTACGTCCCGGCATCTTCCTGTTCGGAGGGCGCTCCGCCCTCGACCTGCCCCGGCCGGCTCCGGTAGTGGCCGTGCGCGCCCGCATCACCCTGGTGCGGGACGTCCTCGCCGGCAGCTCCCTGGGCTACGGCGCCACCCATGTCGCGCGGGCGCCCGAGCGCTGGGCCACCGTCGCGATCGGGTACGGCGACGGCCTGCCGCGCGCTCTGGGAAACCGCGGGCATGCCCTGGTACGCGGGCGGCGGGTTCCCCTGGTCGGAAGGATCTCCATGGACGTCACGGTGGTAGAGATCTCGCGCGTCCCCGACGCGCGCGCCGGCGATATCGTTACCTTTATCGGTTCCGACCGGGATGAGGAGATCACGGTCGAAGAGGTGGCGGATCAGGCCGGCACCATCAACTACGAGGTCCTCACCGGCCTGACCGGCCGACTTCCGCGGATCTGGCAAGCATGACGGACGCTTTCGAGCGACTTCTGAGTGATGCGCGCGCCGCACGCGAGCGCGCCTATGCTCCCTATTCCGGGTTCCAGGTCGGCGCCGCACTGGAGACGGCGGATGGCGCGGTGTTCTCGGGATGCAACGTGGAGAACGCCTCCTACGGCCTCACCCTGTGCGCCGAGCGCTCGGCGCTGGCCGCGGCCGTGGCTGGTGGACACCGGTCGTTCACCCGAATCGCCGTCAGCACCTCGTCCGGTCCGCCCGCTTCGCCGTGCGGACTTTGCCGCCAGGCCCTCGCCGAATTTGCGCCCGGACTCCCGGTCCGCTCCGAGTCCCCCGAGGGAACCGCCGACTGGAGCCTGGCCACGCTCCTGCCCGCGCCCTTCCGGCTGAACCGCGCCGCCCGCACGCTCGCCGCGGTGGCCGCGCTCCTCGCCGGTGCCTGCGGATACGACACGCCCACCGCGGTCGAAGGGCTGACCTTTCCCGTGACGGTGGTCACCTCGGAGGTCTATCTCTCCCACGACGAGTTCGCCCGCGGCGTTCAGGTGTTCGGCGGCTTCGGCCGGGCGTCGGACGTGGCCTTTCCCCTGGTCGCCAGCGAGTTCGGCGAAGACGGCCTCGAGGCGCGCACGCTGGTGCGGTTCGGTCCCATACCGCGCTCCGCGAGCATTCGCGACACTGCCGGCACCACGGTGACCGACCCGAACCTGACGCTGATCGGCGGGCGCGCGGTCCTCCGTTTCGATACCCTCGCCGCCCCCTCCGGACCGGTGACGTTGTCCGCATCGCTCATCAGCGAAAGATGGCATCCGTCCTCCGCCACCTTCGTCCACGCCGTGGACACCCTCGGGGAACAGGTCCCCTGGGCCAACGCCGGCGGCGGGGACGACACGCCGATCGCCACGGCGGTGTGGGATCCGGCGGAATCCGACTCCGTTTTTTTCGCCATCGACACCCTGGTCATCGAGGCGTGGGACACCGACGACGAAGCTCGCGGCATGCTTGTGCGGATGGTCACGCCCGGCCAGCGCGTAAAGGTGCGTTCGGCCAATCTGGTGATGGACGCGCTACCGTCGATCCGGTCGGACACGATGGTCACCACGGACACCTTTGCCGAACAACTGACCTTCGTCTACGACCCGGTGCCCTCGCTGCCCGAGGGCGCGCTGCAGATCGGCGGCGCCCCCGCGTGGCGCACCGTCTTCGAGGTGCAATTGCCGTCCTCGCTGCGCATCCGCGACGACTCCTGTCCCTCGGGCGCGTGCACCCTGCCACTCAGCGCCGACGGCATTACCCAGGCGGCGCTCATCCTGACCCCGGGTTCCGCCGACGCGGCGCTGCGCCCCACCGATACGCTCTTCGTCGACGCCCGCCCGATTCCGTCGCCCGAGCACCTGCCGCGCGCGCCTCTGGGCAACTCGATCCAGGTCCCCGTCCTGCAGGTGCCCCCGGAGATCTTCGCCGGCGAGGAGGGGCGCGTGCTCGAGATACCCATCACCAGCTTCGTCAAGGACCTGGCGCGGGGCATCACCGAAGACAGCGTTCCGGCGCCCAACACGCTGGCGCTGCTGGCCGCCATCGAACCGCAGAGCTTCGAGCTGATGCGGTTCCTGGGGCCCGGCTCCAGTTCGCCGCCGCTGCTGCGCATCCTCATCAGCCAGCTTTCCGGGATGAGCATGAGATGAACACCCGTGCCCGTTCCCGCATCGCCTGCCGGTTGGCGGCCGCGGCTCCCTTCGCGGCCGCCACCCTCGCGCTCCTCGCCTTCGCAGCACCCCGGCCGCTGCTCGCCCAGTCGCTCATCGGCAGCCAGGGCCTGGGCATTCCCCTGGAGGCGCTCGACGGGCGATCGCGCGCGCTCGGCTCGGTGGGGGTCGGTCTCTTCGGCGGCGCCGTGCTTCCCACGGACCCGGCCCGCGCCAGCCGGATCACCGTCCCCAGCGTCTCCGTCACCATCCAGCCCAGCCGCGGCGCGGCCACCATCGGCGACGAGATCATCCCGATCGAAGGCACCCGCTTCCCCTTGCTGGCGTTGTCCTACCCGGTGCGGAACTACGGGGTCGCCACCTTGTCCTACGGGGGCCTCCTGGAACAGAACTGGAAGGCCGAACGGACCCTTCGTCTCGCCCAGGAGCAGGACTCGATCGACGTCGCCGACACCTACGAGTCCGATGGCAGCGTGGGCGCGGCCCGCATCGGCTTCGCGCGCGCCCTGTCCGGAGGCCTTTCGGTCGCGGCGAACCTCGGTTTCCACACCGGGACCCAGGTGCGGAGCTTCTCGCGCACCATCGGCGTCGTCGAGGACGAGGAACAGGAGTCCAGCGACCGTTTCCGGGAGCGCGGGCGCTGGGAAATGACGGGCACCACCTTCGGGCTGGGCGCCATGTGGGATTTTCGCGATTTCCTGCGCATCTCCGGCAGCCTGACCTGGTCCGGCGACCTGCGGGCGACCCCTGTGGGGCAGACCGAGGGCGGGGAAGCCCGCTTCGAGCTCCCCACGGAATTCCGCGTCGGCGCGAGCGCGATGCTCACCCCCGTGGTGGCGGCCACCTTCGGTTTCGGGCGTTCCAACTGGACACCGAGCGAATCGGGCGCGGGCGCGTCCGCGCGGGGCGCCGTCACCACTTTCGGAGGAGGGATGGAGTGGTCGGGGATGGGCCTGTTCGGCCGCAGCCTCCCGGTCCGCGTCGGCTACCGCAGCGCCGGACTGCCTTTCTCCATCGACGCCTCGACCCCCACCGAGAGCGGTTTCGCCGCCGGCTTCGGCTGGAACCTGATCGAGACCGAAACCCTCATCATCGCCGCCTTCGACTTCTCGTACGAGAGAGGCACGCGCGCGACGGACTCGATTTCGGAGTCTTTCTCGCGCTACACCTTCTCCTTCCGGGCATCGAGTTTCTGATGGGCGCCCGGGCCGAAACCGCTCCGGCGGCGTCCGGTTCCACCGTCAGACTGCCGGTGACGTCCGGCGAGCATCTCCCGGTGGGCCGGGCGAACCCGGCCCCGGCCCCCGGCGTCGCATCCGTCCCCGGCGTCGCATCCGTCCCCGCGGACGAACTCCCAGCTCCGGCCCGGAAACGCGTCTACGTCGAGACCTACGGCTGCCAGATGAACATCAGCGACGGCGAGCTGATGGCCGGCATTCTCGAGCGCCGGGGCTATGCCGTGGCCGATACGCCGGGACAGGCGGACGTGGTGCTGGTCAACACCTGTGCCATCCGGGAACATGCGGAACGGCGCGTCCTCGGACGGGTGTCGCAGCTGAACGGCCTGAAGCGCGACAACCCCGATCTGGTGATCGGCGTCACCGGCTGCATGGCCCAGCGCATGGGCGACACGCTTCTGGAGCAGGCTCCCTACGTCGATCTGGTGATGGGCCCCGACGGATACCGCGAGCTGCCCGAGCGGCTCGACGCCCTCTCCGAGCCCGGCCGGCGCCTCTCTGTCCTTTCCCTGGACCCGTCCGAGAACTACGAGGGCCTCGAGCAGCGCCGCACGTCGCGCATCTCGGCGTGGGTCCCGATCCAGCGGGGGTGCGATCACCGCTGCACCTTCTGCATCGTCCCCTACGTCCGCGGGCCCGAGAAGAACCGCCGTCCCGAGGAGGTCCTGGCGGAGATCCGGGGCATCGCCGTCACCGGCGTCACCGAGGTCACCCTGCTGGGTCAGACGGTGAACTCGTACGCCAGCGGCGAATGGAGCTTCGCCCGCCTGCTCGCCGGCGTGGCCCGCATTCCCGGCATCCGCCGCGTGCGCTTCACCTCGCCGCACCCGAACGACGTCACCCCCGAACTCGTGGAGGTGATGGCCTCCGAGCCCGCGGTGTGCGAGCAATTGCACCTTCCCGCGCAGTCCGGGAACAACCGCACCCTGAAGCGCATGCTGCGCCGTTACACGGTGGAGAGCTTCCTCGAGCGGGTGGAGATGGTGCGCGAGGCGATCCCCGACATCGCGCTGTCCACCGACATCATCTGCGCCTTTCCGGGAGAGACCCGAAGCGACTTCGAGGACACCCTGGATCTGCTGCGCACGGTTCGCTTCGACGACGTCTACACCTATCGCTATTCGCCCCGCGAGGGCACCCCCGCGACCCGCATGCCGGCGCACTGGTTCATCGAGGACGGCGAGGCGGCAGCCCGTCTGAGCGAGCTGATCGGGGTGGCGCGATCCATCCAGACCGCGATCAACCGCTCGGAGGTGGGACGGGTCGAGGAGGTGCTGGTCGAAAGGGAGGCGCGCGGTCCGGAGCAGATGCTGGGGCGCACCCGGCGCGGGAAGGTAGTCGCTTTTGCCGCGCCCCCGAGCCTCGAGGGGGCGTACGCGACCGTGGAGCTCACCGGGACGACCGGCGCCACCTTCACGGGCCGCCAGCTGGCGAATGGATTCCAGCCCCCGGAGCCGACTTGACCAGATGGCTGGCGTTTGCCGGGGTGGCGGCCTTTGTCGGGCTGGTGATCTGGTTTACCGTGCATAATGGCGGCCAGCGCATCACGCTCGACCTGGGATTCGCCCGGTTCTACCGGTTCCCGGTCACGATGGTGGCCTTCGCGGCGCTCCTGGTGGGCATGCTGGTGATGCTCCTGGCCGGGCTCCACACCGATCTGCGCGTACGCAAGATCCTGCGCGACCGGCTCATCGAAGAGGCTCGGGCGGAAGGTGGCTCGGACCTGACCCAGCACGACCTCTTCGATGCGGAGGACGCGGATGGCGGCGAGAATACGTAAATTGCGTAAAATGCGTAATTTGGCCGAGGAGGGAAGCGCAACACCTGGATTCCGCCCGTAACCTGGCTGGCCCTGGCCTTCGGGCTGGGGACGGCCGTGGTTCACTTGCCGGCGTGGCTCACGCCGGCGGTGTTGGGCGGATCGCTGCTCGCGCTGCCCATATTTTCATGGGAGCGCCCGCGGCCACCTGCGCGCCGGCCCGGCCGCATGGGGCGCTTCCGACTGCGGGCCCTTTCGACCGGTCTGTTGCTCGCCCTGTGCGGCGGCGTGCTTCACGGCACGGCCTCGGCCGGCGCGCGCGCCCGGAGTTGCCAGCTCGCGATCCCGTACGGCGCCACCCTGGAGCTTCACGGCTACTTCGAAGGAGTGCCCGGGGAGGGCGCGGCACCCTTTCTTGCCCGCTCCGGGCTTCCCGGAGGATGCCGCGCCCGGGTGCGCGCGGTCGTCCGCGACGGCGTTGCCGTTCCGCCCGCCGCCGCCTCGCTGGTGGTCCGCGGCCAGTGGCTGGCGCGCCCGCTGCGCCGGGGCATGCCCCCCGAGTACGCGGGCACCCTGGTGGTGCGCTCGCTCGAAGTGGACGCCCGGGCCCCCGCTGTCCCGCTCGCCGTCCGCCTGCGGGCCGTGGTGCGCGAACGCCTCGACGCCCTCTACCCGGCCCGCGCCGGCCTCGGCGAGGCGCTCATCCTGGCCCGCCGCGAGCGTCTCCCGCGCGAGGTGCGCGACCAGTGGGCGCGGGCCGGCATCGCCCACCTGCTCGCGATCTCCGGCTTCCACGTGGGGGTGATCGCCGGCATTCTTTACCTGCTCGCGCGCCGCCTCGGGCTCGGTCCCGGCCGGGCCCCGCTGGCGGCCGCCGCCGGAAGCTGGGCCTATGTGCTCGCCATCGGGTCACCGGTCGCGGCCACCCGCGCGGCGTTCATCCTGGCGGCGCTCGCCGCAGGTCGCCTGCTCGGGCGCCGGGTCTCGTCGCTGGGGGCGCTCGCCACGGCGTTCATCGCGCTGCTCGCGGCCCGTCCGGACGCCATCGTTTCGGTGGCGTTCCAGCTCTCCTTCGCGGGCGCCGCGGGTCTGGTCCTGCTCGCGCCGCCCGTGAGCCGGGTCCTGCGCACAGGCCGGCTCGCCCGCCTTCCCTCCGCGCTGCGCATGGGCCTTGCCTCCGGGATCGCCGCCACCGCAGCCACCTTCCCGCTGGTCGCCTGGCACTTCGGGTACTTCGCGACCGCCGGCATTCCGGTCACCCTGGTGGCGGGGCCGCTGGTCGCAGCCGCCATTCCGGGGCTCCTCCTCTCAATCCTTCTCTCCTTCGTCTCGTTTCCCCTGGCGAGTATCTTCGCGGGAGGCTCCGACCTGTTCCTTCAGGTCGCCGGCGCCATCGTCTCCGTGGTGGTGGACATCCCCGGCGCCGCGGTCTGGACGCCGCGCTGGTGGATCGCTGCCGCCACCGCCGCCTTCGCCGTCTACGCCTTCGTCGTCCGCGGCCTCGCCCTTCGCCTGCGTCCCCGGGTGCGCGCCACCCTCCTGGTCGCCTGCCTCGCGGCCGCGCTGGTGGCCTGGCCCATTCCCGCGCTCGTCGGGCGCGGCGGCGCCATGGAGCTGGTCTTCCTGGACGTGGGGCAGGGCGACGCGGTGGCCATCCGCACCCCCGGAAGCCGATGGATCCTCATCGACACCGGCCCGCGCTCGCGCACCTTCGATTCCGGGGAACGCATCGTCGTCCCCTACCTGCGCAGGAGGGGCGCCGCCCGCCTGGAGGCGCTGATCCTCACCCATCCGGACCTGGACCACATCGGCGGAGCCAACGCCGTCCTCTCGGAACTCACCGTGCTCCGAGTGCTCGACCCCGGAACCGCCGCCGCCCGTCCCGCCTACGTCGCCGCCCTGGAGCGGGCGCAGGCCCGGGGCGCCACCTGGTTCGCGGCGCGCGCCGGGGACCGCGTCTCCGCGGACGGCGTCACCCTGGAAGTGCTGCACCCGGGAGGCGCCGCCGACTCAGCCGCCAGCGACGAAGCCAACGACCAGTCCGTCGTCGTGCTGCTGCGCTATGGCGACTTCACCGCACTGCTCCCCGGCGACGCGCCCGCCGCGGTGGAAGAGGCGCTCCTGGACGCGGGCCGCATCCCGCCCCTCGTCCTCCTCAAGGCCGGCCACCACGGCAGCCGCACCTCGACCGCGTGGAGCCTCGTCGAGTTCACGCAGCCCGAGCTGTCGGTCATCTCGGCGGGTGCCCGCAACCGCTACGGACACCCACACCGGGTGGTGCTCGACCGTCTCGAGCGCGTCGGCGCCGACCTCGCCCGCACGGACCTCCAGGGCATCGTGCGGGTTCGCGCCTTCCCCACGGGGGACTTCACGCTCTCTGTGGAACGCTGCCCGGTGCTGGCGGAGTGTTGACGGACGAGGAGGGTGCCCCAACAGATCAGCTTTCCGCTGGCTCGGAACGACGCCACCCAGAGATGGCTCGATGGGACTCCTGGCCGCAGACAGGGCGGCCCGAACCCTACCCTGGAGCCCGTGCTCCTGCGACATTGCCAGCCAGAACACGAGAAACCCTCACGCCCGTCCCCGTCCCGCCACTCCATGCGCTCTCGCACGCTCGTGCCCACCCTCGGCGCGTTCCTCGAAGGCGAGGAGGCCGCCCATTCGTCCGCACCGCCGGACTGGATTCACCTGCTCACCGGCCTCGCCCGCGCGGGCACCCGCATCGCCCGGGTGGTGGCGCGCACGGGATTGACCGGAACCCTGCCGCGCACGGGCGACCGCAACATCCACGGCGAGGCCGCCACCCGCATCGACCAGTACGCCCACAACGCGGTCGTGGAGGAGGTCGCGGCGGACGAGATGCTGTGTTGCATCATCTCCGAAGAGGCCGAGGATCACATGTCCATTCCGTCGAGTCACCCGGACGGAGGCTGTATCCTCGCGCTCGACCCGCTCGACGGATCGTCCAACCTGGGGGTGAATGTCCCGGTGGGCACCATCTTTTCCCTGCTGCCACGTGCCAGGCCCGACGCCACGGATTGCGGATCCGATGATGAGACGGGCTGCCGGTCCGACGATGCCCCCGGTTCCGCCCTCGCCCCCTCGGAGATTCTCCGTCCCGGCCGCGACCAGATCGCCGCGGGCTATATCCTCTACGGGGCCGCCACGGTGCTGGTCTACACCAGCGGGCGCGGCGTGCACGGCTTCATCCGGGACCCGGAGAGTGGCGAGTTCCTCCTCAATCGGCGCGACATGCGCATTCCCTCGCCGTCCGCTCTGCACTACTCGACCAACGAGGCCTACACGCGCCGGTGGGACCCTCGCCAGCACGATCTCGTGCGCCACTTCAAGAGGCCTCCGCCGAAAGGAGCCAAAGGCTTTTCGGCACGCTACATCGGCTCGCTGGTGGCCGACATCCACCGAACCCTTCTGGTGGGCGGACTCTTCATGTACCCCGCCTTTCGAGGGAAGCCGGAGGGGAAGCTGCGCCTGATGTACGAGGCGGCGCCCATGGCCCTGATCATGGAGCAGGCGGGAGGAAGGGCCACCAACGGCACCGAGGACATCCTCGACCTTCGTCCGCGGGACATTCACCAGCGCACCCCGCTCTTTGCCGGGGCACGGGAGTTGGTGGACCTGGCCGCCTGCCATCTCGGACGAGAGGCGACGGATTCAGAGTAGTACCAGGTACTACCGGGGCCTGAGCCCGCCGGCAGCCTGCTACGGGCAGTTCGACGTCACCGTGGCGCGCTTCTCCCTGAGCATCTCGATGTCCTCGCAGGAAACGGAGGTTCGCTCCAGCTTCACCGCGTCGTCCCTGCCGACGCCCGGGTTGTCGAGGAGCGGCTGGATGTCGCTCAGCTCCCGGTTGTCGTGGAGATGCAGGGTGGTCAGATAGATCATGTCGATCAGCGGGCTCAGGTCGGTCACCGTGGTCTGCTCGAGGCCGATGAGCAGCAGGTTGTCGAGTTCGGTCAGGGCCGACAGGTCGGGGACGGTGTTTCGGCCGACATCCAGCGTCTGAAGCGCCCACAGGCCAATGACCGGGCCGAGGTCGGTAATGTCGTTGTTGTAGAGTTCCAGCCGCAGCAGAGTTTCCAGCCCCGCGAGCGGCGTGAGGTCGCTGATCCGGTTGTTCGACCCGCCGAGTTGTTCGAGCTGGCTCATGTTGCGGACGGGCGACAGGTCGGAAACCTGGTTGTCGCCGAAGCTGAGAGCGAACATGCTGGTGAGTCCGGAGAGCGGGCTCAGATCGGTGATCGAATTCTCGCGCACGTCGAGGTATTCGAGCCCGGTCAGCGCCGCGAGCGGGCCAAGATCCTCGATCCCGTTCCCGGCAACCAGCAGCTCTGTGAGCCCGGTCAGGTTCTCGATTCCGGAGAGGTTTCGGATGCCTGTGGCATTGACTCCCAGGGACTCCAGCGAGGCGACGCGCCCGCAGGTGAGCGATTCCTCCGGGGCGAGGTCGAGCGCTGCGCGAATGCCGGCTTCGAGCGCGGGATCCGCGAAGGTCGGGACCGCGCTGTCGTCCGAGCCGCAGCGCTCTCCGGGGCTCAGGGTGGGTCCCGTCGCATCCCCGCAGGCGCACAGGGCGAAAAGGATTGCCATGGCCCGGACGCGCCCGCCGTTCGGAAATGGAGAACGCCCCCGCCGGGTGCCCGGCCGATCGCGCTCAGGTCGCCCTGGGGGGTGCATCGATCCGGTCATGGAATGACCCTCCACATGAGCCGGAAGCCGGGCGCGAACTTGTCCAGCGGCGGCTCGGGGGTTTCCTGCCCGCCGCCGGTCTTTCCGACGGTCCGCGCCCAGCTGATGGAAACCGCCAGGAATCCGGCGGCCAGACCGGCCGTTTTGACCGGGTCGAACTGCGGGACCTCGAACCCGTGCACATCCGACAACCGCACGCCTCGCCTGGGGGGCGCGAAGGCTCCGACCGCCACCCGTGCGGATGCCGACACGATCGAGTCGTTCACCACGATCGGACGCCGGATCGTCACCTGGTCCCCGGTGGCGGCGGTGAGGCGCACCTCCGGAGGGCTCTCGCGGGCGATCCAGCTCGCCGGGGTTTCCATGACCGGCTGCCAGCTCTTGCATCCCGATAGCACCACGAGGGCGAGGATGGCCGCAGTCGAAAACACCCGTTCCCGGAAATCCCCCGTCTTCATGGCTCGTGCACCTCCCTGCGTTATGGCCTGAATGAAGCAGTCGCCCCTGTCTGTGGCCCAGAACATATGCGAGGCGGTCGTGTACCTCCAGACTACACCAAGCCAACCTTTCGTTGCCCCGGGACGCCCATGACCTGCCCGACCCAATCGCGGACGCGCGGCGCCGCCACAGCTTCGGCTCGCCGGGACGCCCGCTTCGATTCCGGCGCCAGGACGGCCCTTTCGGCAACCTCCGGCACCGTGCTCGTGCTCCTGATCGCCGCTTGCGGCGGAAGTGCCGGGAGCGGGCCCGCGAACTCGCCGGACGCGCCCGCCGGTGCCGAGGCCCAGGCCCGATCCTATCCCCCGAACCAGATCTCGCGCGCCGAGATCGACGAACGAGGGGCGAACGCGCACAACGCGATGCAGTTTCTCCGCCGCTTCCGGCCGGCCTGGCTGCGCTCACGAGGCTCCAACTCCCTTACCTCCGCGGGCGCCATGTACGCCGTCGTATACATCGACAACATCCGCCGGCCGGGCGGGCTGAGCGCGCTCTTCCAGGTCCCTCTCAGCGAGGTCCGACGGATGGAGTTCATCGGCCCCGGCGACGCCACCACGCGCTGGGGAACGGGCCATCAATCCGGGGTGATTCTGATCGTCACCGGGCGCTGACCGTCACCCTGCCCGAGCGCGCCACCCAAAAAACGAACCGGAGGCAAGGCCCGACGGCCCCGCCTCCGGTTCTCTCTTTCCGGGAAGTCAGATCCTCCAGATCCTCCTCCCCTTCCGGAAGTCGTCGATCACATGCGGATCATCAGCCGCCCGTGATGGTGGTGTTGTTCTGGAACTCCGTAGCCGGCAGGTCGAAGCACAGCTGGTTGCCGTACACGGCGCCGAAGCCGTCGTCCTGTCCGATCGGCGGATAGGGGCGGACTCCGAGCCGCCTCAGATCCCACAGGTGGTGTCCCTCCAGGAACAGCTCCGCGGCACGCTCTTCGACGAGCTGGTCCATCATGCCGTTCATGTCCATGGAGCCCATGTGGGGCGACAGGCCGGCGTTGGCACGCAGCGTGTTGAAGATCGACGACGCCTGGCCATAGTTGCCCGCTTCGATGGCGGCCTCGGCGATGATGAGCTGTGCCTCCTCCCAGCTGGCGAGCTGCACCGGGGAGTTTGCGCTGGGATACTTCTCGGCGAACCAGAGGGCGATTCCCGTGTTGGTGTGGCCCCGCTCCTGGTCGGTCACCACGACGCGCGTATCGAGTTCATCCATGCACTCCGACATCATGTCGTCGGGCCAGGGGAAGTTGCAGGGGAAGTTCCGGTAGGGCTCCGCCACCGTGACCATGTTGTTGTCGACGTTGAACTCCCACTGCTTGTTCTTGGTGACCGATTCGGCACCTGAGTACTCAAGCAGCCACTCGAAGCCCTCGGGTACCGCGCTGGCCGTGCCGGCCGCGGCCGAGGTCTGCCCCAGATTGAGCTGGGCCCGGGCCTTGCCGACTCGCACGGCGTTGAGGAGGTCGCCCGAGGCTCCGGCCGCCGCCGCCTGGTCGAACCGCTCTATCGCCGTGTTGAAACCGTCCGCGGGGGTGACGACGGGCCCGTTGTCGATCAGCACCAGCTCGCACATCGCCTCGGAAAACAGCGTGTAGGTGTAGCCGGCGTACATCGACACTTCGGCGATCATGTCCGACCGGTTGGGCACGTCTTCGTCGGTCCACTCGTTCAGCAGGCCAAGCACATAGTCGGCCAGCCAGCGCGTCCTCGAGAGAGGGCGGTAAAGAGCCGGGCTGAACGTGTCTCCGCAGTCGCGTTGCGCGTACTGGGAGCCGTAGCCGCTGGTGTCATGGATGCGGGCGTCCCAGATGTTGGAGATGGTGTTGTTGGAAGCGTCGCGCCACTCGTTGCCGGTGAGGGCGCTCGCGGTCGCGTGGTAGGTATGGGTGCAGCGGAACTCGTTGGCGACGCTCGCCACGAGAAGGTGCGCCGAATTCGGGTCCTCCAGGTCGCTCGCCACCACCTGGGATGGGGCCGGCACGCTCAGCAGTTCGTCGAGCGCGTCACACGAAGCCAGCAACACGATGGGCGCGAGAACCAGGGCGGAAGCCTTGATGAATTGCTTAATCATGACAAGCCTCCTTTACATGCCCAGGCGGACGGTGAGGGTGAGGGAAGTCAGCGGTGGAACCGCGGAGTCCTCCTGCGGCTCGCGGTTGCCCGAGAAGGTGTTGCTCGGGTCCACGACCTCGGGATCGTGGTGCGGCCACTCCGTCCAGTTGGTCCAGAGCATGGCCAGGTTGCGGGCCGACAGGCTGAGGCTTCCGCGAGTCGACCGCACCATGCCGAGCCAGTCCTGCGGCATCTGGTAGGTGAGCGAGAGTTCGCGGAAGCGCACGAACGACGCCTCGTTGACCCAGAGGTCGTACTCGCCGGTTGAACCGAACTGCGCCTCGGCGACATGGCGGATGTCGTGGTCGAACGGGTAGGCGGTGAGCTCGCTCTGCTGGATGGCGCCGTACCTCCACCAGCCCTGCAGGTCATACTTGGTCTGGCCGATCTTCCCCTGAACCAGGGCGTCGATGGTCAGCCGCTCGCCGATCGTAAACGACGATCCCACGGAAATCTCCAGGTTCGGGTCCGGATGGCCCTGGTAGATCCACGCCTCCTCGTTGCACGGGATGTACGGGGCGTTGTCGTCCTCGTCGACCGAATGGCAGAGCAGGGTTTCGCGGTTGATCTGATCGGAGCCCGGAAGGAACTCGGCGAAGGCGACACTCGGTGCGAAGAGCGAACCCAGCGGGTAGCCCTCGTGGTGACGCGTGGTCCAGCCCAGCTGAAGGAAGCAGGTGTCTCTCAACTCGGGCTTTCCGCTGCACGGCAGACCCAGACTTACGATCCGGTTGCGGTTGGTGCTGGCGTTGACGATGAAGTCCCAATCCAGCGCGTCCGTCTCCATGAGACGAGCATTCAGCCCGAGCTCGATGCCCCGGTTGTTGATCTCGCCGATGTTGACGAACTGGTCCGCGAGGAAGCCGGTCGAGGGCGGAACCTGACGCGCGACGATGGCGTCCTTGGTGCTCTGGTTGTAGAAGGTAAAGTCGATGGAGACGCGGTTGTTGAAAAAGCTCGCGTCAAAGCCGGCCTCGATCTCCACGCCCCGCTCGGGACCCAGTTCCGAGTTCCCGGGGGCGTTGGGCCTCACTGTCGCCGTCCCCGCAGGAGACGCGCGCGTGGCGTAGCTGCGCAGCGCGGCGAAGGCGTCGGGCTGCTGGCCCGACTCGCCGTAGGCGCCGCGCAGGCGGAAGGAGTTGACGAAGCCCGAGCCGCCGTCGGAGACCACCCAGGAGCCGCTCACCTTCGGATAGACGATGAGGTCGAAGTCCTCACCGAACGCGCTGTTGTCGTCGGCGCGCACCGCACCGGTAATGAAGAACCGGTCCTGCCACCCGAACTGCTGCTGCAGGTAGACGCCCACGGTGTTGTTCTCGACGAAGTCGTCGAAGCCCTGCCGCTCGGCGGTGGCGTTCACGCTCGAGAGGCCCAGCGCCGGGAAGCGGTCCCCGTCCGCAGTCACGTCCTCGATGGCCCTGGTGTAGACCTGGAACCCGACCGATGTCGTGGAGAGGATGTCTTCGGTCAGGTCACGGGTACCGGAGGCGGCGTAGTCGAAGGTGGTGTAGACGACCGACTCCCGATTGGCCCGGCGGCCGCCCGCCGCCGCGTTGGTCGACCAGAACTGCGCCGATTCGGGGGTCAGGAAGGGCTGCAACTGGTCCTCGAGCTGATCGGTCACGTCCAGCCCGAAGGTGAACCTGTGCGTGAACCAGTCGAAGGGGGAATGCGCCGCCGTGAGGCCCGCGGTCATGCGGTTGGCGTTGTTGTAGTAGTTGTTCCGCTCGTACATCGCCTCTGGCGTGTATCGCCTGTAGCCCCTGCGCGGAGTGCCGAGGGTGGTCGGGGTGGCGCGGATCGCCTCCTCGTACGGCTGGTCTCCTCCCAGCCGAATGCGAGTGAGGGCGACGCCGGCGTTGGCCGAAATCGTGAGATCCTCGTTGGGCTGAGCCTGGACGTTCACTCGCCCGTTGTACTTCTTCGCCCAACTGTCCTCGGTCACGCCCCGGTCCGAAGAAGCCGATCCGGCCACGAAGTACTGGAACAGGTCGCTCCCTCCGGAGAGGTCGATGCCGTAGTACTGGGTGTGGCCCGTGTTGAACATGAGATCCTGCTCCGCGGGGTAGTCCCGGAACATGTTGATCTCTTCGAGCTGGCCCGTGATGTTGCTCACGCCGTAGTTGGTGGGCGTGCGCCCTGCCGGGTTCCGGAACCACTGCGCGCCCTGGCGGAAGGTGAAATTCCACTGGGCGTCGCCAACGGATCCCATCTTGGTCCTGATGTTGATGACGCCGTTGGCCGCCTCGGTGCCGTACAGCGTCGCCGCCGCCGGTCCCTTGATGACCTCGATGCTCTCGATCATCGCCGGGTCGAGGTCGTCGATGCGCGAGACGTCGCGCGAGCCGCTTTCCATGCGGTTGCTCACCCGCACGCCGTCGATGTAGACGAGCGGACCGTCGTTGACCTCGCGCATGGTCGAGCTGCCGCGGATCTTGATGGTGGAGGCGCCGCCGGCGTCGCCCGAGCCCTGCTGGATGACGACCCCGGCCAGGCGGCCGCGGAGCAGATCCGAGACGTTCTGGATCGGCTGCACCTCAGCCACGGCGGCGTCGAGCACCGCCACCGAGTTGCCGATCTCGCGCACGCGGCTCGCCGCCGCCGTGCCGGTCACGACCAGCTCGTCGAGCTGCAACGCCTGGGAGGCGAGGAAGAAGTTCTGAACCGTCGAGCCGTCGGCCGCTACGGTCACCTCGACCGACTCGGTCCGATAGCCGATCGATTGCACGGTGAGCGTGTGTGTGCCGGCCGGCACGTTGATGATGAGGTACTGGCCGTTGCCTTGGCTGAGCGAGCCGATGTCGAGCCCCTCGATGAAGACCTGGGCCGCGTTGATCGGATTCCCCGTGGCCTGATCCCGCACGGTGCCCGTCACCGTCTGCGCCTGCAGCAGCGCCGGCGATGCCATCGCGAGCGCGATGAGGGCGAACAAGGTGTTGCGTCTCACGGATCTCCTCCTTTCCCGAGTCGCGTTGTGAACTTTGCGCCGGACAAACCCGGAGATAACCCGGACATAACCCTAGCGCGACATGCGATAATAGGTTGGGGACCGCGCGAGTGACAAGAGCAGCCCGGCATCCGTTGCGGCATGCGGCTCTGGGACTGGCCTACGTCAGCTCCAGCCGCCTCTTCCGTCGCTTGCGGCCCGCCTCGTAGCGCCGGCGATCCCCGGGGTCGGTCAGGTCGAGCGGGGGCACCCGGGTCGGGCGGTGTGCTTCGTCGATCGCGACGAACGTGAGGAGGCAGGTGTTGGTGTGGCGTTTCACGCCGGTGAGCGGGTTCTCCGCGTCGACGCGCACGCCGACCTCGATGGAGGTGGTGCCCACGTAGTTCACCCGCGCCAAACAGGTGACCAGTTCGCCGGCGCGGATGGGTTCCTTGAAATCGACGCGGTCGATCGAAACGGTGACGCAAGGTCGCCCCGCGTGGCGGATGGCGGCCACCGCGGCCGCGCGGTCGACCATGGCCAGGACCTCGCCGCCGGAGACGTTGCCCAGGTTGTTCACCTGGTTCGGCATCATCAGTTCGGTGATGACCGTGACGGAGTCGGCGGGCTCTCTGGGGGTGGGATCGAGGTCGCTCATGGTTGCGGCAGTACACCCTTTGCGGGGCGGGGTTCGGGTTGCGCCCGTCCCCAGCCGTGTCCGCGGCTCGCAGCCGCTTGCGGCGGACACCCGGACCGGGCAACCTCCCAGGCATGGTCAGGCTTGCCGGATGTTTCATGGGCGCGGAGGTCGCATGATGAACCGAAGACACTTTACCCGGATGGGCGCGATGGCGCTGGGCGGGCTTGCGCTCCCGGGCGGCGTGAGGGGTTTCCCGCGCGAATCGCGCGACGGGGGGCGCCAGGAACTGCGCGTGGACGAGACCCGCCTGATCGAAAGCATGCGGGCGCTCGAGGCCTTTGGGCGCAACGCGGCGGGCGGGATCGACCGGGTGGCCTTCAGCGACGCGAACATCGAGGCGCTCGACTGGGTGGCGGGTCATCTGGGCGCGGCCGGCTTCGAGGTCGGCGTCGACCTGGCCGGCAACCTGATCGCCCGCAAGGCGGGCCGGGATTCCTCGCTCCCGCCGCTCATGTTCGGTTCGCACATCGATTCGGTCCCGGGAGGTGGCAACTTCGATGGCCAGGTGGGTTCGATGGCCGCCCTGGAGGCCGCGACCCGGCTCGCCGAGGCCGGCCACCGCACCAGGCATCCCCTGGAGGTGGCCGTCTTCTCCAACGAGGAAGGCGGGAAGACCGGCAGCCGCGTCCTCGCGGGAGAATTCGAACGCTCCGAACTCGACATCGAGACGGCCTCCGGCTACACCATCGGGGAAGGGCTGCGACGCCTGGGCGGCGACCCGGACCGGCTGGCGGACGCCCGTCGCGAGCCCGGTTCCATCGCCGCCTTTCTCGAGCTCCACATCGAGCAGGGCGCGGTCATGGAGACCGACGGCGTCGACATCGGGGTGGTGGAGGGCATCGTCGGCATCATGCGCTGGAACGTGACCGTGGAGGGCATGACCAACCACGCCGGCACCACTCCCATGGACCGCCGTCAGGACGCGATGGTCGGGGCCGCGCGCTTCATCGACATGGTGCATCGCACGGCGCGCGGGATGCCGGGCAGGCAGGTGGCAACGGTCGGGCGGCTGGCTGCCGAGCCCGGCGCTCCGAACGTGATCCCCGGGCGGGTGGTGCTCTCGCTCGAGATCCGGGATCTGTCCATGGAGGGCATCGAGCGCGTTTTTCAGGCGGTGCGCGCGCGGAGCGAACGAATCGCGCGCGACACCGGCGTGACCTTCGCCTTCGAGCGCTTCTACACCAGCCGCGCCGCTCCCACCGACCCGCGCATCCGCGACCTTTTCGAGGCCTCCGCCCGCGATCTCGGCCTGGTTGCGGGCCGCATGCCTTCCGGCGCCGGGCACGACGCGCAGAGCATCGCCCTGCTCGCCCCGGTGGGGATGATCTTCGTGCCCTCCATCGGTGGCATCAGCCACGCCCCCAACGAGCGTACCGAGGACTCCGACATCGTCAACGGCGCCAACGTGCTGCTCCTGACGCTGCTCAACCTCGACGAAGAAGGGCTCGCGGGGGATTGAGGCGGGAGCCGCGGACCGCCGAAACATGGTACTTGACCCGGCATCGAGACGAACGCACCTGATTCCCGCGACGGCCACGGGTTCGCGGCTCGGACCTGCGTCCGATCTCCCGGCGGTCGGCGTCGTCCCGGCTCGGGGCGGCCATTCAGTCGCTCCGGACTCGGCGGATCGGGCACGATCCAGAGAGTGGCGGGAGCAAAGCCGGTGGCGTATTGATAGGATGTGGGGTACGGTGCCGGATCCAACGCCGCTCCGGTCGGCGCGGACGCCTCCATGGAGACCAGCCACATGCCGAAATCATCCCGTTTGACCATCCTGTCGGCGCGGCGCGGGATCCCGTATCTCGTCGCTGTCCCCTGTGTCGCCGCCGCTCTGTGCCTCGCCGGAATCCTGTCCGCGCAGGAGCCGGCGTCTGACGATGTCCGGCTGAAGCTCATGGGCGTGGTCTACGACGTCGTGACCGGCAGCGCGATTCCATCCGCTGCCGTGTCCCTCGAGAACGGCCGCCAGGGCGTAATCACGGACTATGACGGCGTCTTCCGGCTGGACGATGTCGAAGCCGGGCCCGAGCTTGTCGTGGTCACCCAGTTCGGATACCAGAGGAGGGTGGTGGCGATTACCGTCACTCCCGAGTCGAGCGGAATGATGGAGGTGGCGCTCACGCCCCGGCCCATAATGCTCGCGGGCGTCACCGCGACCGTCGAGAACATCACGGAGATGGAATCCCGCCTGCGCTTCCGCCGCAGGGCCGCCGCCATGTCCACCTGGGCCTACGACCGGCACCAGCTGTTTCGCGCGATGGCCGGGACCCCGCTGGATTTCCTGAATCAGCGCACCATGGTCCGGGTGGTTCCGTGTCCCCCGGCGTCGCTCAGCAGCCGATGCGTCTTCCGCAGAGGGCGCGCCATCGAACCCTGGGTCTACGTGGACGAGGCGCTGGCGTGGGGGGGACTGGACGAACTGGAGAGCTATGCGGTCTCGGACATCTATCTGATGGAGGTCTATTCCTGGGGCACCGAGATCCGGATGTACACCAATCAGTTCATGGAGCGGATGGCCCGCAAGCCGATCATGCCGATTCCGCTCAACCTCTGGACCCGTCCGGCGCGCTAGGGCCTGCGGCACCGGGACGCCGCCGCGGGGCCCGCCGAGAGCCGCGGGCTCGCGCCGCAACGAGGGGTCCGAAGCGATGCCTTGAGTCCATTCATCAGATGTCCATCCAGATGTGAGGTTCGTATGTGCACGAGAGACAAACTGTCCAGGGCGCCGATCCTGTCCGCCGTGGCCGCGGTGGGCCTTTTCCTGCCCGCGTGCGCGGATGCTCCGGAGGGCGGGAGTTCGGACGCGGTGGTATTCGAGGGCGCCCGCGTGATCGTCGGCGACGGTGGCGTGATCGAGGACGGCGTCTTCGTCGTGGAGGACGGCCGCTTCGCGGCGGTCGGAGCGGCGGGGGAGGTGGAGGCGCCCGCGGGGGCGACCCACATGGACCTCGCCGGCAAGACGGTCATGCCCGCGATCGTGAACGCCCACATCCACCTGGCTTCCGACCGCGAGACCCGCACCGACCAGCTGCAGCATTACGCGTACTACGGTCAGTCGATGGTCGTGAGCCTGGGGCTGGACGAGGGTGACGTCGGCTTCCAGATGCGCGGCGAGATGGTGCCCGACGGCGCCCGCTCGCAGAGCGCGGGGCGGGGCATCACCTCACCCGAGCCCGGCCGCAGCGAGGTGCCGCACTGGGTGACCACCGATGAGGAGGCGCGCGCGGCGGTGCGGGGGCTGGCCGCCGACCAGGTCGACTTCGTGAAGATCTGGGTGGACGACCGGAGCGGCCAGTACGAGCGGCTCTCCGCGGAGCTGTACGGCGCCGTGATCGACGAGGCGCACGCCAACGGCCTGCGCGTGACCGCCCACGTCTTCACGCTCGAGGACGCGAAGGGGCTGCTGCGGGCCGGCGTGGACGCCTTCGCGCACGGCATCCGCGACATGGATGTCGACGACGAGCTGATCGCGCTCTGGCAGGAGCGTCCCAACGTGGTGCTGGTCCCCAACCTGCCCGCGCCCGGCGTGGCGGAGGACATGGGCTGGCTGGCGGGATCGGTGCCGGCGTCCCGGGTCGAGCTGATGCAGACCAACTCGTTCGACCGGCCGGAGCTGCAGGAGTTCTTCGGCATTCAGGCGCGCAACCTGAACCGGCTCAGCCAGGAGGGCATCACCATCTCCTTCGGCACCGACGGAAGCTCGCCCTGGGCGGCCCACCAGGAGCTGGCCGACATGGTGCGGACCGGGATGAGCCCGGCGGACGTGATCGTGGCGGCCACCAGCGCCTCCGCGGAGTTCGTGGGCGCCGACGATCTGGGGACGGTCGCGGCGGGCAGGAGCGCCGACTTCATCGTGCTCGACGCCAACCCGCTCGACGACATCACCAACACGCGCATGATCGACGCGGTGTACCTGCGCGGTGCCGCGATGGACCGCGACGGGCTGGGCGCGCGCTTCCGGGGGGCGGGTCAGTAGCGACCGACTTCGAGGGAGCCTGGTCGCTCCTCGCGGGAGCGCTCTCCGGCGGTACCCGGCGCGAGATTCTGCGCTCGTGCTCGCCGGACGGAGGCGCGAAGGGACTCGAGCGCCTGCGCGGCGGGATGCGCGCGCATGTGTTCCGGGGGCGTTTCGCACCGCTCGTGCTCGACGGCTTCGTGCGCGATTTCGACCTGCGCACCCGCGAGGAGGGATTCCACGTCCTTCATTCGTGGAACCATCTGGAGCACCATTTCACCCGCGAGAACACCCCGGTGCTCATGCTGGACCGCTTCGCCGAGGAATGGTCGGCGGACCGGGCCACGCCGCGGGTCCAGGCGCTCCTCCTGGATCACTACTTCTTCTACGTGCTGGCGGTGATGGTCATGCGCGCGTGGGACGAAGGCGATCCCAACCGGAACCTGGACCGGATCACCGGGCTGCTCCGCCATCTTCAGGGCCCCCACGGCAGCGGGCACCAGTTCGTGGCGCGCGCGGAGACCCTGCTGCTGATGGCCATCTCCCACTTCCACCCGGACGAGAGCGCCTATCCCCGGCTGCTGGAGAAGATCCGCGCCCTGGACCGCGCGCACCGGGTGCACTTCGCGCTGGCCGAGGCCGCGATTCTGGGGAGCCACCTGCGGTGGGGATTCGGGGTGCTCTACCGGCGGGACCTGGGGCGCATGCGCGGCGACAACGTCGGCGATTATCCGTGGCTGCTCTTCTCGGTCGCAACGCTCATGGAGGAGTACGTGCGGCTGCGGGAGGAGGAGGCGCGCGCCGGGGGTGCCACCGGGGGTGCCGCGGGCGGTGGCCTTGAAGCCGGGCGCGACCCCGGTGGAGAAGGGGGCCTCCCGGAGGGAGGAGGCGAGGAACGCCGTGCCGATCCGCGCACCCGCGTCCTGGAGGGCCTCATCGACGGCCTGACTCCCGATCCGTGGGCCTTCACGGGCGCGCCCCCAGAGGCGCTCCGCCCCTACGAAGATGAGCACGCGGGCTTCCGCGAGGCCTTCGCGGACTACAGGGACGACCTCCTGGTGGAGTTCGCCGGGCTCCGACCCGACCGCGAGGCGTATTCGCCGCTCTCGTTCCACTGCAACTTCCCCCACAACGCCATCATGGCCAAGGTATCGATCCATCTCGCCGACGAGAACGCGCCCAACCTGCCGATGGATGCGATGTTCACGCGCGCGGAAGGGTGGCGGCCCGGGGAGGCGTCGGAAGCGGCGGCGGCCGCGGCAGAGGGATCCGGGCCAGCCGCCGAGGACGATGCGTCGAGGGCCCAGCCCGCGGAATTCGTGTCCGCGAACCATCCCGAGGCACTCGCGCGCTACCTGATGGCGTACTCCGGCGCGAGCCCGGAGCGGCTGGGTCGACGCGGGGCCCGGCTCATCATCTACGATCCCAACGTGGGGCTGCGCTACTACAAGATGGCCCTGCAGGCGATGCGGGCGGGAAGTTGACAAGGGGGACGCGACACCCCTACCGGTGGCAGGCATCCACGACCCGTCGTGGCATCGGGCGTCGTGGTTCCCGGGAAGGAGGGTCCAGTATGAGTACGCCAACCGCGTTCCGCCGCTTGCGCCGAGCCTGCGTCCTGCTGATGGCGGCCGCCTCCACGACGGGCTGCGCGACGACGCCGGCGATCGACTCCGACCCTCCCGCCGGCAACTCCGTCCGCGAGGAAGCCTCCGACGACGAGGTGCGCGTGGGCTACGGTACGCAGGCGGCCGACGAGATCACCGGCGCGGTGTCCTCGGTCCGGGCCGAGGACGCGGGACGCGAGGTGACGAGCATCCTGGACCTCATCGAGGGGCGCCTTCCGGGCGTGTACGTCCGGCGCCTGGGGAACGGCGAAGTCTCGATCCGGGTTCGCGGCGCTTCGTCGTTCATGGGAGGCGGGGAGCCGCTCTTCGTGATCGATGGCCGGCCCGTCATGACGCCGGCGGGTTCTGCGCTCATGGCCATCAGCCCGCAGGACATCGTGCGCATCGACGTCCTCAAGGATGCCGGGGCCACCGCCATCTACGGCAGCCGCGGCGCGAATGGCGTGATCCTGATCACGACGAAGCGGGCACCCGGATAGTAGCCTGGCGCCCCCTGCTGGTGCGTTTCTTGCGTTCGTGCAATACGTTCCCACAGACGCCGCGACGGTCGGTCTGCGCGTGCCGTCTTCCCTTCATCGGGCTGCACGTGCCTGGTCCCGCCGTGGCCTGCACAACTCTCCTCTCCCTGGAGGCACTATGCGAAGAAACCTACAAATCCTGATCGGTCTGCTCGCCGGCGTGGTTGCGATGGCACTGCCGCTGCAGGCTCAGGTCACCGGCACCGTCACCTCCGCCGAGTCGGGCGAACCGCTCGCCACGGTGCAGGTGTCCATCGAAGGAACGGGCATCGGGGGCCTTACCAACGAAGAGGGCCGCTACCTCCTGATCAACGTCCCCTCCGGGCCGCAGGTCGTCCTCTTCCAGTACCTCGGCTTCGAGACCGAGCGCCGGGACATCACGGTCACCGAGGGAGAGGCGGTGGTGCAGGACGTGGTTCTCTCCGGGACCGTGCTCGGCCTGGACGAACTGGTGGTCGTCGGGTACGGCACCCAGCTACGCAGGGAAGTGACGGGCGCGGTGACCTCGGTTCCGGGTATCGAAATCGCCCAGGCTTCCGTGACGCCCAACCTCCAGACCGCGCTTCAGGGGCGGCTGGCCGGGGTCAACGTGGCCGAGTCGTCCGGGGAGCCGGGAGCGGCCCCGCAGGTCCTGGTCCGGGGCCGGGGCTCGATCTCGGCGGGCACCGAGCCCCTGTACGTGATCGACGGGGTGCCGTACTCCATGAACCTGGCAATCGAGGGCGACGTGAGTCTGCAGAGGGCCAGTTTCGGCGGGACGCGCGCCAACCCGCTGGCCAACCTCAACCCCAACGATATTGAAACCATCGAGGTGCTGAAGGACGCGGCAGCCGCGGCCATCTACGGCTCGCGTGGCTCCAACGGCGTCATTCTGATCACCACGAAGCGGGGTCAACGCGGCGCGCCGGCGCAGGTGAGCTTCCGGGCATACGGCGGACTGCAGACGGCGTTCCATCGGCCCCGTCTGATGACTGCTGCCGAGAACATCGACTACGTCAAGGCTGCCCGCAACAACGCCTACCTCCAGGGCCGGGATCCCACCAATCCGGCGAGCCCCAACTACAACCCGCTCTACAATCCGGACAACAACGCCGGCCGCGCCGAGAACGGCGCGAGCGGATCGCAGTTGATCCCGGAGGCTTACGTGAACTGGGACGGCACCGACAGCGACTGGATCGGCGCCATCCTGGACGAGGCCGTCCTGCAGAATTACGACGCGTCGATCCGGGGAGGCTCGGAGAACCTCGCCTATTTCGTCTCCGGCTCCTACATGGACCAGTCGGGGGTCATCAAGGGCTCCAGCTTCCAGCGGCTTGCCCTGCGGGCGAATCTGACCCTGGATCCCTCCGACCGGCTTCAGCTCAACGTGGACGTCAATTCGGCCTACGCCGACCACGACCGCAAGGCGGCCAATGCGCCCTACTTCGGCAGGCCGCCCGGCCTCATCTACTCGGCCATGGTGTCGTCTCCCCTCGCCCGCATCTATGACAACGACGGCAACTACCTGCAGCGGGGCGAGAACAGCATCAACGCGCTGGGCAACGGGATGACCAGCACCAACCACGCCCTGGCCGCCCGGGACTACATCGACGACAAAATGCAGACGGGCCGCGTGTTCGGAAGCGTGTCGGCCGACCTGGACCTGCGGGACGACCTCCGCTACCGGGCGCTCTTCGGCTACGACTACGACACCAGAAACCGGCACTTCTACCAGGGAACGCGCCTGCAGTACCGCGGGCGGGACGTCCCCGATCCGTACGCGCAGGCCCTCTCGGGCGCGAGCCGCAACTGGCTGCTCGAGAACACCCTCAACTGGAACAGGTCGTCCGGCGCGCACAGCTTCAACGTGCTGGCCGGGTATACCGCCGAGCGTCAATTCGACGACACACAGGACGTGATCGCCCGGAATTTCCCCGACGATCAGGTGAGGACGATCAACGGCGGCGAGATCACGGGTGGAGACCAGGTACAGTCGGAGTGGTCCCTGGTTTCCGCGCTGGGGCGGGTCAACTACACCCTCCTGAACAGGTATCTGGCGACCGCGACCTTCCGGTCCGACCGCTCGTCGCGCTTCGGGTGGGGGAATCAGACCGGCTACTTCCCCTCACTGTCCCTCGGATGGCAGGTGACCGAGGAACCGTTCATGCGCGGGAGCACCCTCTTCAGCCAGCTGAAGCCGCGCGTCAGCTACGGCGTCACCGGGAACTTCCAGATCCCCAACTACGGCTCGATCGGCCTGGTGGGCCGCCAGCCCTACGTTCTGGGCGACGCCGTGGTCGCCGGCGCCACTCCCCGGACGCTGGGCAACCGTCAGCTGACGTGGGAGACCACGCGACAGCTCAACGTCGGCGTGGACTTCGGGATCATGGCGGACCGCATCTACGGCGCCTTCGACTACTACGTCTCGAACACCGAAGACCTGCTCCTGAACGTGAACGTGCCGTCCTCGACGGGTTTCGCCACCGTCCTGACCAACGTCGGCGAGGTTCGCAACACGGGCTTCGAGGCGCAGATCACCTCGCGGAACATGGTCGGAGGCTTCCAATGGTCCACGGACCTGAGCCTGGGCAGGAACTCCAACGAGGTGGTGAGGCTCGGCCCGGAGGGAGATCCGATCCTGGCCGCGGGCGTCGCGGGCGTCCGGCACATCACCCAGGTCGGGGGCGAGATCGGCGCCTACTACGGATACGTGCACGACGGCATCTACCAGAGCGAGGCGGACATCGCCTCGAGCCCCACCGACTCGAGGAACGTCACGCCCGGGGACATCAAGTGGAAGGACGTCAATGGTGACGGGCGCATCACCGCCGACGACCGCACCGAGCTCGGCAGCTACAATCCCGACATGACCTGGGGCCTGTTCAACCGCTTCGCCGTGGGGAATGTGGAGTTGAGCGTCTTCTTCCAGGGCGTGGTCGGCCGCGAGGTCCTGAACCTCACCCGCCGCCACCTGACGGCACAGGGCAACTTCAACGGGTACGGCAACCTGGTGGGCAACTACTGGACGCCGGAGAACCCGGGCAACGGCTGGGACCACAAGCCCGACCGCCAGGACCACGGCGGCAACACGCGCCCCTCCAACTACCAGATGGAGGACGGCTCCTACACGAGCTTCAAGAGCATCACGCTCTCGTGGAACGTGCCGCCCGATCTCGTGGGCGGGATCTTCGGCGGGGCGCCGGGCAGCCTGCGGGTCTTCGGCGCCGTGAACAACGTGCACATATGGACGGACTACTGGGGCTGGAACCCGGAAGCGAGCGTCCAGTCGACCGGACTGACGCCGGGGCAGGACTACGGGGCGTATCCGCTGATGCGGGCGTTCCAGTTCGGCGCCGAAATCGGATTCTAGCCAATGGAGATCAAGATGAAGCTGAGAACACGAGCCATAATGACTCTCCCGGTGGTCTTCCTCCTCGCATCCTGCAGCGAGGACTTCACGCTCCTGAGTCCGATTTCGGAGCGCAACGTGGAGAACTTCTACCAGACGCCAACCGACTTCGACGTGGCCATCAACGGCGCCTACGCCACCCTGGCGAGCAACGGCGCCTACAACCGGTCCTACGTCCTCCTCCACGAGATGCGCTCCGACAACACGATGAACGGGGGCGGCGCGACAGGACTCGCGGAGGTCTACCATCGAATCGCGCACTTCAGCGAACTGTCGACCCAGGAGGAGCTGTCCATTCCCTGGACGACTGCCTATCAGGGCATCGCCCGGACGAACCTCATCCTCGACCGGGTGGGCAACCTCGAGGATCAGAACGTCGCCAACCGCATCTCGGGTGAAGCCCTCTTCATCCGCTCGCTCTTCTACTACCACCTCGCGGTCCTCTGGGGGAACGTGCCGCTGCAGGTCGAGGCGGTGACCTCGCCCAACGTCGAGGTGAACCAGGTGAGCGCGGACGTGATCTACGCGCAGATCGCCGGGGACCTCGAGACCGCGCAGGGGATGCTCCCGGCGTCCTACAGCGGGGCGGATGTCGGGCGTGCCACCAGCGGCGCCGCCAACACCCTGCTGGGTCTGGTCTACCTGACCAACGGCCAGTCCGCGCAGGCGGCGGAGGCCCTGCGGCGCGTGGTGAGTTCGGGCCAGTACTCGCTGGTGCCGAACTACGCCGACCTCTGGGGCGTGGCGAACGAGAACAACGCCGAGTCCGTCTTTGAGCTCCAGTACAAGGCGGGCGGCACCGGGACCGGGAGCCAGTTCACGGACTACTACACGCCGTTCGGCGGTTCGGGAGGCGTCGGCGCGGGTAACGCGCCCCAGGTCCTGTCGCCGGGCATCGACCAGATCCACTCGATGCAGCACATGATGGCGGAGGAGGACGCGCGCGGCATGGGCGGGACCTTCGCCCTCTCGGAGGAAGGCAACGTCTACGTGAAGAAGTGGGAGAGCATCCCCTTCGGCCCGGCCGACGCGGACAACAACTTCCCCGTCTTCCGCTATGCGGACGTGCTGCTGATGCTGGCCGAAGCGCTCGGCGAGGGCGGCGAGGCGTACGGGCTGATCAACCAGGTGCGCGCGCGGGCCGGAGCGTCGCCTATCGACGCCGGTACGTCGGGGACGTTCCAGGAGAAGCTCCTGTTCGAACGGCAACTGGAGTTCATCACCGAGGGCAAGCGCTGGGCCGATCTGCTGCGCCTCGGGGTGGCGCAGCAGGTGATGTCGGACTTCGAGCCCCTGAGGGCGGCCGGCCTCTCGGCGGGGGACATTCGTCTGGTCTATCCGATTCCGCAGCGGGAGATCGACGTGTCGCCGGGGGAAATGGTGCAGAACCCGGGTTGATACGGGCCGGGTGAACAGACACTGACGCGCATGGCCGCGCGGCAAGGCTCGTGAGCGGAAGCAGGCCGTGAATCGGCCCGCCGGAACCCGGTCGCTGTCGGGGAAGGCCCTGGTCGCACTGAGTACAGTCGGGCCGGGGCTCTTCCTGATCGGGTACAACATCGGCACGGGCAGCATCACCACCATGGGGATGGCGGGCGCCCGCTACGGCATGAACCTGCTGTGGGCGCTCGTGCTGTCGGGGATCTTCACCTATGTGCTGATGGTCGCGTTCGGCCGCCTGACGCTGGTCACCGGCCGGACCGCGCTGCAGAGCTTCAGGGCCGGCATCCCCGGCATCGGGAAGGTCCTGGCGCTGTACGTGCTGATCGCGCTGGTCCTGGGCGAGCTGGTGGCGCTCACGGGGGTGATGGGGATCGTGGCGGAGCTGATCCAGGAAGGGATCCGGCTCGCCTCGCCGGCGGGGGGTCTGGTGATCCCGACCTTCTGGATCGTCCTGACGGTCGCCAGCGGGATCTTCCTTCTGCTGTGGTTCGGCCACTACCGGCTCTTCGAGAGGGTGCTCACCACCTTCGTCATCCTGATGGTCTTCTGCTTCGTCGCGGTTTTCTTCATGGTGTCGCCCAGCTACTCGGCCGTGGTGGCGGGCATGGTCCCCTCCATTCCGGACACGCCGGACGCCAGCCGCCTGGTGGCTGCCATGGCCGGCACGACCTGTTCGGCGGCGGTCTTCATCGTGCGGAGCACGGTGGTGGCCGAGAAGGGGTGGACCGCGGCCGACCTCGGGCGCGAGAAGCGCGATGCGCTGGTGTCGGCGTCGGTGATGGTCTTCCTGAGCGCGATGGTCATGGCGGTGGCGGCCGGCACGCTGTTCGTGCATGGCATGACCATGGAATCGACCCTGGAGATGATCGGGCTGCTGGAGCCGATCGGGGGCGACCTGGCGGCCTTCCTGCTGATCGTGGGGATCTCCGGGGCGGGCCTGTCCACGGTCTTTCCTCTGGTGCTGATCGCGCCCTGGCTGATCGCCGACTACGCGGGCTGGAAGCGGGATCTGCGCTCACGGTCGTCGAGGTTGCTGATCGGGTTGGGGCTCCTGTTCTCCTTCGGTTCGGTCTTTCTGGACCAGACGCCGCCGGTGCTCATGGTGATCGCCATGGCGCTGCAGGCGGCCATCCTGCCCGCGGTGGCCATTCCCGCGTTCTACCTGCTGAACCGGAAGGCGGTGATGGGAGAGGAGCACCTGGCGACGCCCGGATGGAACGCGGGGCTGATCGCCGTGATCCTGTTCTCGCTGGTCACGACCTGGTTCGCCGTCACGGGACTCCTGGGATGACGGCGTCTACCGGACGCGCGGCGACGGCGCATGACCTGCCGGTGCGCGCGATGGCGGCCCGGCCCCTCCGGTCGTTCCGCAGGGATGGGCTGCAGGTCGAGGTGTACGGCACGCCCGAGGGCATGGGGGAGGCTGCCGCCGCGCAGGTCGAGAGGCACCTGGCTGCCGCGGTCGCGAGCAGAGGAGCGGCCAACCTGGTGTTTGCCGCGGCGGTGTCGCAGTTGTCGTTTCTCGAAGCGCTCCGGCGCAGGGCGATCGACTGGGCCAGGGTCACCGTCTTCCATCTGGACGAGTACACGGAGCTCCCGCCGGATCATCCGGCGAGCTTCCGCAGGTTCCTGAGAGAGCACGTCCTGGACGCCGTGCGCCCGGGCCGCGTCCATCTTCTTCAGGGCGATGCCGACGACCTGGACGGGGAGGTCGAGCGCTACCAGTCGCTCCTGCGGGCCCACCCGCTGGACGTGGCCTGCATCGGCATCGGCGAGAACGGGCACATCGCCTTCAACGACCCGCCCGTGGCCGATTTTGACGACCCGTTCCTGGTGAAGGAGGTCGAGCTCGACGATGGCTGCCGCCTGCAGCAGGTCCACGACGGCTGGTTCTCCTCGTTCGAAGAGACGCCGCGACGCGCGCTCACGCTCACGGTGCCGGCCATCATGAACAGCCGGGTCGTCAGCTGCGTGGTGCCGGGGGAGCGCAAGGCGGATGCCGTGCACGACGCGCTCCACGGCCCGGTCGTGACCGCGTGTCCCGCGTCGATTCTGCGCCGACACGAAAACGCCACCCTGCTCGTGGACGCCGCCTCGGCCGCCCGCCTGTAAAGGCCGGGCGCGAGGGAGGTTGCGATATGCACTGTATCACACATTCGGCCGATGACGACGACAACCGCGCGCGCTACCGGTACCGGGATGGCGCTGGGAGTGAAGAAATGACCGCAAGACTACGCTCCGTCATCGTCGCCGCGGCGGCCGCGTGCACCCTCCTTCTCGTCCCGGCCCTGCTCTCGGCGCAGATCCCGATCGCGGTCGAGGGGGAGCGTCCGGGGACCCCGGTCACGTTCGGCATTCCGTTTCCGCGGGGCGAGCTGGTCTCCGCGGAGAACGTGCGGGTACGCAACGGCGCCGGCGAGGAGATCCCGTCCCAGATCACGCCGGTAACCACCTGGTGGCCCGCGGACGAAAGCCTCAAGTGGATCTGGGTCGACTTTTTCACCGACGAGTCCGGGCGGTACACCGTGGAATACGGGCCGCAGATACGGCGCACCGCGGACATCGGTTCTCCGATCCGGTTCGTGAACAATCAGCGGCAGAACGGGTTCGCGGAGATCGACACGGGACCGCTCCGGATTCGCGTACAGAAGGGCGGAAGCGGGTTCATCGACCGGGTCGAGTTCAACCCGGCGGCCGACGGCTTCGGGCCCGAGCACGTGATCGCCGACGGAATCGGAGCGCGGGGATCGTTTCTGGACCTCGTGGACGCGGACGGACTGGATGCGTCGTCGGCCGTGATCCACCAGACCTTCATCGAGAGGGGCTCGGGGCCGATGCACGCCATCCTGCGGATCGAGGGCGAGTACCGCTACCAGCGGCCCGAACACCCCGCCTCCCCGTTCGTCACCTACATCCACGCGTATGCGGGAAGAGCGCACCTGAAGGTCCTCCACACCGTCACCTACACGGGAAACCCGGACCGGGGCGCCCCGCTGGCGGGCCGGCAGCATCGCGACGTGGCCACCCAGGGGGAGCTGATCGTCGACGAGAACGCACGCTCGAGCGACCCCGGCATCACCCGGCCCGACGACATGATCGGGTCGGCCGGCCTCGGCCTCGCATGGCGCCTGGACGGGGATCCGGTGTTCCGCACGGCTCTCGGCGGCGGGCGTTGGTGGGAACGCGGGGAGCCGATCCTTCTGGAGGAGAACGCCGCAGGCGCCTCCACGTTCTCGGTGCTCCAGACCGGCCCGGACGCGGACGGCATCCCGCCCATCCCCGAATCCGGCCCGGATGAACGGATCGGGGGATTCTCGGCCACCGTCGCCGTGGGCCACGTCGTCGCGGAGGCCGAGCGCGCCGAGGGATGGATCGACCTCTCCGACGGCGACAGGGGCATCAGCATCGGCATGCGCGGGATGCTGGAGGAGTATCCGAACCGGCTCGCGGTGGATCTGGCGGAGCGCCGGATGCACGCCTACACCTGGCCTCCGGACCATCCGCCGAAGGGCTTCCAGCGCGCGAGCCGCCAGCCCGACGGGGGCATGGTCGGCAATTTCGCCCGGGGCATCACCAAGACGACCGAGCTGGTGCTCAACTTCCACGACGGCAGCGACGACCTTGCGTCCGTGAGGGAGGCCGCGCACGCGGTCCTCGATCCGCCCGTCGCCCACGCGCCGCCGGCGTGGTACCGGGACTCAGGGGTCTACGGCACCTTCGCGGCCGCCGACAACCGGATTCCGGCGCTGGAACGGGGTCTCCAGTACAAGTTCCGCTATATGCGCTTCAACCAGGCCTGGGCGCCGTGGTATGGCATGTTCGACTACGGCGACCTGAAGACCTACTACCGCGGGGGCGGCTGGGTGCAGTGGGGCAACAACGAGCCGGCGCAGGACTTCCAGTGGTGGTTCAACTTCATGAGGACGGGCAGCCGGGACGACTACCGCCAGGCCGAGGCCATGAGCCGCCACACCATGGACGTGGACAACCTGCACTGGCCGACGGGCCCGGCCTACCGGGGTGACACCAACGCCGCGCTGGACTACTGGAGGTCGCTCGAAGAGCCGGAGGGAAGCCCGTATGTGGGCATGGGCAGCCGCCACACGAACCAGCAGGCGGTTGCGCTGTACACGGCCCACGTCTGGATCGCGGGCTGGCTGGCGAGCTACTACCTGAGCGGGTATCACCGGGGACTCGAGGTGGCCCGGCTGACCGGGGACTACTACCGCAAGCGGGTCTTCGGGGAGCACGGGCTCACCGGACGGCGGCTCTACCTGTCGGTATGGAACCTGGCCGAGCTCTACGACGCGACCAGGGAGGACATCCATCTCGAGGAACTCCAGGACCGCGTGAACCGGGTTCTCGAGCTGCAGAAGACGCAGGCCGGCCGCATGGTCATCGACCGTTTCGGCTACTCCCAGCACTACCTCACCCACGGGCTGGGCAAGTACCTCGAGCTGGTCGATGACCCGGAGGTGGGGCTCGGTCAGATCGAGCACGCCCGCAGCCTGCTCGCCACCCCTCCCCTCGATCACGACATGGAGTCCTGGCTCGCGAGCATCCACCCGCTCGTCGTCGGGTACGACCTGACCGGCAGCGAGGAGTTCCTGACGGAAGCGTGCCGGCGGGCGGCGTATCTGCGCACCGACGAGATGGCGCGGCCGTTGGGGAGCTACACGACCCAGCGCGAGCTCGTGGCGCAGATGGAGGCCGTGAGTCGACTGCCCGGGAGGGAGAGCGACCCCTTCGCAGGCGGCCGAATGCCCAACTGGGCCCTGTCGAGCGGCATTCGGGTCTTCGGGTGGACCCATGCATTCGGGGTTCCCTACCTGATCGATCGGCTGCAGTCTTCCGGATGGCGGCTGGACGAGCTGCCGTGCACGTGAACGGACGGTCCACCGTGCGCGTGAAGCGGTCGCCGGTACCCACTACCGGTAGTGGTGAGCCCCCTGCCCGTTGTGGGTGCGGTCCGTCGAATGGATGCGCGCGTTTGCGGCATGGGCGCGGCGACATCCATACTTTTCGGGTGAAGCAGGCACCCCACCGCACGAGGTTTCAGGCTTGATTCGCAACCGAAGGATGTGGCTCCTCGTGGCCGTGGTGGCCGGCGGCGGAGCATGGATCGCGGGCGCGCAGGAGTCGGGAGGCTACCCGCGCCAGGAGGTGCTGCTCGATCCGCCCCCCGGGGAGTGGCTGAACTACGGCCGCGACCAGGACGGCACCCACCACAGTCCCCTCGACCAGGTCGACGCGGGCAACGTGGACCGCCTCGGCCTGGCGTGGTCCTACGACACCGGATCGTACCCGGGGCAGCTGGAGGGGACGCCGATCGTCGCGGACGGGACGATGTACGGCACGCTCACCTGGAGCGTCGTGTTCGCGGTGGACGCGCGCACGGGCGAGGAGAGGTGGCGCTGGGACCCCGGGATCCCGCAGACGCAGTACGTCACCGACGCGCGCGGAATCCGGCACCGGCGGGGCCCGAGCCTCTGCTGCGGTCCGGTGAACCGGGGGGTGGCCCTCTACGACGGCAAGGTCTACGTCGGGCTTCTGAACGGGAGCCTGGTCGCGCTGGACGCCGGGACGGGCGAGGAGGCGTGGCGGGTGCAGGTGCGGAGCCCGCTCGACGACTACAGCATCACCGGCGCCCCGCGCATCGTTGACGGACTCGTGATCACGGGCATCAGCGGCGCCGAGTTCGGCGTGCGCGGCTTCGTGTCGGCCTACGACGCCCGGACCGGCGAGCTGGTGTGGCGCTTCTACACGGTACCGGGCGATCCCACCGAGCCCTTCGAGAGCGAAGCCCTTGAGCGGGCGGCCGAGACCTGGACCGGCGCCTGGTGGCGATACGGAGGCGGGGGGACGGTCTGGGACGGCATGGCCTGGGATCCGGAGCTCGATCTCCTTTACTTCGGAGTCGGGAACGGAGGGCCCTGGGCGCGCGACATCCGGAGCCCGGGGGGCGGCGACAACCTGTATCTCACCTCGATCATGGCCGTACGCCCGCGCACCGGCGAGTACGTCTGGCACTACCAGACCACGCCCGGAGACGACTGGGACTACGCCGCCACCCAGCCGCTCATCCTCGCGGATCTGGTCATCGACGGGCGCGAGCGGCAGGTCATCATGCAGGCGCCCAAGAACGGCTTCTTCTACGTGATCGACCGCGTGACCGGCGAGTTCATCTCCGCGGAGCCGTTCGCGCGGGTGACGTGGGCCACGGGGTACGACCCGGAGACCGGCCGTCCGATCGAGACCGACTTCGCCCGCTACGGCATCGAGGGCGCGCTCATCTCCCCCGGCTCGGACGGCGCGCACAACTGGCACGCGACCTCCTGGAATCCGGCCACGGGTCTGGTCTACCTGCCGGGGCAGGAGACGTCGCGGTGGTACTCCGTGGATCCGGACTTCGCGATCGAGCCCGGACAGCCGGGCTTCGGCATGGGACGGCGCCGGCCGACCGCGGGGCCGGTGCGGGGCGCCGATGCGATGGCCGCGGAGCTTCCGGCCGCATTGCCGCAGGCGGGGCCGCGCGACCGGGAGATCGACCCCATGGTGGTCGGGATGGGCGGTCTGGGCGCCTTCCTGGCCGCGTGGGATCCCGTTGCCCAGGAGGAGCGCTGGCGGCACCGCTTCGAGCAACGCGGCGTCTCCGGTGGGACGCTGACCACCGCCGGCAACCTGGTGTTCCACGGCAACGGCGGCGGATCCTTCAACGCCTATCGCGCGGACGATGGCGAGATGCTGTGGGAGTTTCCGCTCGCGCCCGGCTTCGCCAACCCCGTCACGTACATGCTCGACGGCCGGCAGTACGTGTCGGTCGCGACCGGCCGCGGGGGCAGCTACGCGCCCGGCCGGGTCTACACCTTCGCGCTGGACGCGGAGCGGGCCGCACCGTCCATGGAGCCGCAGGCCCCGCCGCCGCCGCCCCCGGTCGAGCCGCCGCCCGACGGGTACCTGGGCGGGATGGGCGGGGCGGAACTGCCCGACCTCCCGGGAAGGGAAGTGGTCCGGCGGAACTGCACGCAGTGCCATTCGGCCGACCGGATCGTCAACGGCCGGCGCAGCGCGGAGGAGTGGCGGCTGTTCGTGGATGACAAGTACGCCCGCGGCTTCATCAACGCGACTACGCCGGAGCAGCGCGCCGCGATCGTCGACTACATGACACGCGCCCTTCCCAGGGGATAGGGGACAGGGGAGCGGACCGTGTGTTGCGGTGCACAAACCGCTGCCGGCGCAGTCATTCGTCCGCATCGGCGCCTTGGCGCCGGTGCCCGGAACAGGAGGTAGGACTCATGCGTCGTTCGTACTTCACCCAGGCCCTGTGCGTCGCCGCCTTCGTCACCCTTTTCCCGGCGCTGGCGGCCCAGGCCCAGGAACGGGACGACACCATTCGCGCCCGCGACGGCACGCCGATTCCCCTGATCCCGCGGGCGCCCGAAGGGATGGCCGAGGGCGCGGTCTGGATCCCGCCCATGCCGCCACTGGAGGCGACCCTTCCCCCCGAAGGCTGGGAACCGCCCGGGTACGAGCAGCCTCCCATGCCCTACATCCTGCTCCGCCTCCCCCGAACGAACATCACGCGGGCGGGATTCCCGGCCATCGACTTCCACGTGCACGCCGGCGAACTCACCACGCCCGAGGCGTACGAGAGCATGATCGCCCTCATGGACTCCATCGGCATGGGCGCGATCATCAACCTGAACGGCGGCACCGGGGCGCACCTCGACTCCACCCTGGCGGCCGGAGAAGCGTACCGGGACCGGGTCGTGAACTTCGTCACCCTCAACCTCGACGGCATCAACGAGCCCGGCTGGTCCGAATGGATGGCCGGCGAGATGGAGCGGGGATACCTCGCCGGCGCGCGGGGCCTGAAGGTCGCGAAGTCGCTGGGCCAGGGCGCGCGCAACCCCGACGGCACCTTCATTCAGGCCGACGACCCGCGCCTCGACGCCGTCTGGGCCATGGCCGCGAAGCACGACATGCCGGTCATGATCCACACCAGCGACTCCGTGGGGCGCTTCTATCCCATCGGTCCCCTCAACGAGCGCTACGAGGCCGGCCTGTGGCGGCATCCGGGGGACAAGAGCGGCAACCTCTACGAATCGGGCCCGCCGCGGGAGGTGATCGAGGTGGCCCGCGAGAAGATGCTCGCCAAGCATCCGGGCACGCGCTTCGTGCTCGGGCACATGGCGATGCTCTACTACGACCCAGGGAGGCTGGGGACGCTGCTGGACACCTATCCGAACGCCGACCTGGAGACATCGGCCGCGATTCAGGACCTGGGCCGCGCGCCGCGTCTCTGGCGGGAGTTCTTCCTCAAGTACCAGGACCGCATCCTCTTCGGCACCGACGGCAACCGGCGCCGCACGATCGACGACTTCTGGACGCCTCACTGGCGCTTCCTGGAGACCTTCGACGAGCACTTCTTCCATCCGGCCCAGGTCCGCACCCCCGGCGGCTCTCCGGGCCACGGGCGCTACAACATCTACGGGATCGGCCTTCCGGACGAGGTACTGCGCAAGATCTACTTCGAGAACGCGCTCAGGCATCTTCCCTACATGCGCGATTCCATCGAGCGCCAGCTGGCAGAGCGCGGCGGGTGAGTTTGCGGAGGCGGAGAGACGCCGGGTCGGCAAGGCGTCCGGAAAGGGGGGCGCGGTCGGGAAGAGCCGCGTGACCGGCACCGATGGACGGGTAGCGGGCTCCGATCCGTTCGATCTCACCGGCAGGGTGGCGGTGGTGTGCGGCGGCTACGGGGTGCTGGGCGGCGCGATCGCCGCGGAGCTGGGGCGAGCGGGGGCGCGAGTTGGGGTCCTGGGCCGCCGCCGTGAGCGGGCCGAGGCGCAGGCCGGTGCGATCGGTGGGGCCATCGCGCTCCCGGCGGACGTGCTGGACGAGGAGGCGCTCGCCCGGGCACGTGGCGAGCTCCAGGACCGGTGGGGAGCCGCGGACATCCTGGTCAACGCCGCGGGGGGGAACGTGCGCCGTGCCCGCAGCGACGGCAGGAGCATCTTCGACGTGCCCGCGGACGCCTTCGACGAGGCGCTCCGCCTGAACCTCCACGGCTCGGTCCTGCCGTCCATGGTCTTCGGCGAGGGGATGGCCGCCCGCGGCGCCGGCTGCATCGTCAACATCTCGTCGATGGCGGCGCTCCGGGTCCTGAGCGGCGTCATGGCCTATTCGGCGGCCAAGGCGGCCATCGAGAACTTCACGCGCTGGATGGCGGTCGAGTTGTCGCGCCGGTACGGAGACGGTCTCCGGGTCAACGCGGTCGCGCCGGGCTTCTTCCTGGCGGAGCAGAACCGGGCCGTGCTGGTGAATCCGGACGGGAGCCGCACCGAGCGCGCGACGCGCATCATCGAACACACGCCGATGGGCCGGCTCGGAAGGCCTGAGGAGGTGGCGGGCGCGGTCCGCTGGCTCGCAAGCGACGCGGCGTCGTTCGTGACCGGCGCCGTGATCCCCGTCGACGGCGGATTCAGCGCCTTCAGCGGCATCTGAGACGCCGATGCTCATGAGCTTCCGCTGGTTCGGTCCCGGGGATCCGGTGAGCCTCTCGCGGATCCGCCAGATCCCCGGCGTCGATGGGGTGGTCAGCGCGCTGCACGGCATCCCCGCGGGGGAAGCGTGGCCGCGGGACGAGCTGAGCCGGCTGGGAGAGCGGATCGACGACGCGGGGCTCCGCTTCGCGGTGGTGGAGAGCGTTCCCGTTCACGACGACATCAAGCTGGGGCGGCCCTCCAGGGACAGGCTCATCGAGCGCTACTGCGAGAGCGTGCGCGCCGTCGGCGAGGTCGGCGTCCCGGTCCTCTGCTACAACTTCATGCCCGTGCTCGACTGGACCCGCACGAGCACCGACATGCGGCTGGCGGACGGTTCGGCCACGCTCGCGTACGATCCGGAGGAACTGGCCGCTCTCGATCCCGTCCGGGGCCCGGCCGCGCTTCCGGCATGGTCGCCTCCCGAGCCCCGAAAACTCCCCGAGCTCCTCGCCGCCTTCCGCGCGATGGAGAAGGAGCGGCTCTGGGACCACCTCGCGTGTTTCCTGGAAGCGGTCGTGCCCGTTGCGGAGGAGTCCGGTGTTCTGATGGCGATGCATCCGGACGATCCGCCGTGGTCCGTCTTCGGGCTGCCGCGCATCATCACCGACGGCCCGGCGCTCGAACGCCTGCTGGGGCTGGTGGATCGGCCCGCCAACGGGGTCACCTTCTGCAGCGGCTCCCTGGGCGCCCATCCCGACAACGATCTGCCCGGGATCGTCCGCCGCCTGGGCTCGAGGATCCACTTCGCTCACTGCCGCAACGTGCGCGTGACCGGCGAGCGTCGATTCCATGAGAGTCCGCACCTGTCGCGGCTCGGGGACGTGGACCTGCGGGAGGTGCTCCGCGCGCTGCGCGAGGTGGGGTTCACCGGCCCCATGCGTCCCGACCACGGGCGCATGATCTGGGGGGAGACGGGCCAGCCGGGGTACGGCCTGTACGATCGGGCGCTCGGGGCGATGTACCTGCAGGGCCTTTGGGAGGGGGTGGAAGGGATGGCGGGCGGCGGGGAGACGCGGGGGCCGCCGTGAGGTCCCTGGACGAACGGATCGGGCGGCTGGGCGTAGTGCCGGTTGTCGTCATCCGCGACCCGCGCCGCGCGGTGCCGCTGGCGCGCGCCCTGGCCGAGGGCGGGCTTCCGTGCGCCGAGATCACGTTCAGGACCGCCGGGGCCGCGGAGGCGCTGCGCCGCATCGCGGCGGAGGTTCCCGATGTCCTGCTCGGCGCCGGCACCGTCCTCACCCGCGGGCAGGCGGAGGCTGCGAGGGAGGCGGGGGCGCGATTCGTCGTCTCGCCGGGTTTCGATGCCCGCGTGGTCGAGTATTGCCAGGCGCACGAGCTCCCCGTCTACCCCGGGGTATGCACGCCCACCGAGATTCAGAAGGCGCTGGAGTCGGGGCTCGACGTGCTCAAGTTCTTTCCCGCCGGGCCCCTCGGCGGAGCGTCCTTCCTCAACGCGATCTCGGCGCCGTTCACCGGCGTGCGGTTCATCCCTACCGGAGGAGTGAAGCGCGAGCACCTCCCGGGCTACCTCAGGCTCGATCGGGTGTTGGCCTGCGGCGGCTCCTGGCTCGCGCCGGCCGCGTGGATCGACCAGGGCGCCTTCGGTCGGATCCGGGACGAGGCCGCGAGGACCGCAGCCGTCGTCCGGGGAGTGAGCCCATGACGTCACCGATGCGCATCGTGACCTTCGGCGAACTCATGCTGCGGCTCCGGGCCCCGGGGCGCGAGCGGCTGCTCCAGAGCCCGCGTCTCGAGGCGACCTTCGGGGGCGCCGAGAGCAACGTGGCGGTATCGCTCGCCAACTTCGGGCTGGACGCCGCCTTCTGCACGGTCCTGCCCGCCAACCCGATCGGCGACGCGGCCATCGGCGAGCTGCGCCGGTTCGGCGTGGATACCCGGCTCATCCGGCGGGCGGGTGCGCGCATGGGCATCTACTATCTGGAGACGGGGGCGAATCAGCGGCCCAGCCGGGTGGTCTACGACCGCGCCAATTCGTCCATCGCCAGCGCCCGTCCGGGCGACTTCGACTGGGACGCCGTCTTCGAGGGTGCGGACTGGTTCCACATCACTGGCATCACGCCGGCGCTCAGCGCCTCGGCCGCCGAGCTCTCCCTGGAGGCGGTGCGGCAGGCGCGGACGCTGGGCGTGACGGTGTCGTGCGACTACAACAATCGGAAGAAGCTCTGGAGGTACGGGAGGCCCGCCCCGGAGGTGATGCGCGAGCTGGTGGAGCACGTGCAGATCGGCATCGCCAACGAAGAGGACTGCCAGCGGTCGCTCGGGATCGAGTCGAGCGTGGACGTCGAGGCCGGCGCACTCGACCGCGAGCGCTACCGGGTGCTGGCCGAGCGCGTGCTGGCCGCCTTTCCGAACCTGGAGAAGCAGGTCATCACCCTGCGCGAGAGCCGGAGCGCCGACCACAACACCTGGGGCGCCTGCCTGCACGACGGGCGAAACTTCATGGTCAGCCGCAGATACGAGGTGCCGGACATCGTCGACCGCGTCGGGACCGGGGATGCGTTCGCAGCGGGGTTCATCTACGGTCTCGCGACCCATGCGGACGACCGGCGGGCATTGGAGTTCGCGACGGCGGCCGGCTGCCTGAAGCACTCGGTCCCCGGCGATTTCCACCGGGTGGGCGTAACGGAGGTCGAGGCGCTGATGAAGGGGGGTGGCAGCGGTCGCGTGCAGCGGTGAGGGTCAGGGTAAGCGAGCAGCGGTGAGGGCTGCGGCGCGCGTGCGCCCGTCCGGCCCGGAATCGCATCGAGGACGAACCATCGGATGAACGAAACGCCGGGGGCGATGGAGCGGGCGCTGTTCAGGCTTCTGGACTTCCATTACGGCGCGGATGGCGACGAGGTACTGCGTCGGATACTCGCCGGGGGGGCCGATCCCGACGTGCGCAGCGGGGTGTACGCGGAAACGCCGCTTCACGTAGCCACCCGGCGACGGCGTCGCCGAGCCGTGGACATCCTCCTCGACCACGGGGCCGGGATCGATGCCGGGACGGCGGGGGGCAAGACCGCATACGCGCACGCCGTCAGGAGAGGGTTTGACGAAGTCGCGAACCTGCTCGTGAACCGCGGCGCCGACTCCGGGTTGAACGAAGCCGACCGTTTCGCGGTGGCGATCGTCAACGGACGTCTCGACGAGGCGCGGGCGATCCTCAAGGCCAATCCTGGCGTAGCCCGGACCGGCAACCCCGAGGAAGACCGGCTGCTGGCGGATGTAGCCGGCCGCGCCGACCGGGAGCCCGTGAAGCTGCTGATCCAGGCTGGGGCGGACCTGACCGCAACGGGTCTCGACTCCGGCACCCCACTCCATCAGTCCGCCTGGTTCGGCCAACCCCGAAACGCGCGCCTGCTGCTCGATGCCGGCGCGCCGGTCGATGTTTTCGACGACATTCACGAATCCTCTCCCTTGCACTGGGCCGTCCACGGCTCCCGGTATTCCGGCGGCGCCGAGGAGCGCCAGGACGCATACGTAGAGCTGGTCGAGATGCTGCTTGCGGCCGGATCCGGCCTGCACCACCCGGATGATCCGGACGGCGACGCGTACCGGAAGCGACTTCTGGGAGATGCGAGCCCGAGTGTCCGCAGGGTGCTGCAAGGGATCCCGGGTCAGTGATTCCGTGCTCGGCCCGACGCCCCCAGCACTCCCACCAGCCCCAGGCCGATCCAGAACGCGGACGATGCCATCCACATCTGCATGGTCGGCAGTAGCGTCCACACCTCTCTCCCACCGATCGGGAGCTGCATCCCCCGTGTGAACGAATCCCCACCGGCGTACCAGGCAACGAACTCGGTGGTCCGCTGAATCCAGCCGATGTCCCACTTATCGCCGACGGCCACCACAACCGCGCCCGCGACCCACAGCCCGACGGCCCAGAACAGCGGGCGCGCCGTGACGAGCATCAGGGTGCTGGCCAGCAGGTAGGCGGCGGTCGCCGACGTGAACGGGAGTGCCCACTCCCACCACGGGGTGGTCCAGCCCACCGATTCCGTGGCGCCGGGCGTGCCCTCGGCGGCTCCAACCGGATCGAGGATGAGGACCCGAACTTCGTCGACGCCCATGGTCCCGCCGCTCGCCACCGTCGTGAGCGTGACCCACCCGAGGGCCACACCCAGGATCGCCAGGAGCCAGACCCATCCGGCCGCCACCTTGAGGAGCGCGTGCCTCCGGTGATCGACGGGCAGCGACCACAGCGGGGTGTCGCCGAACCGGCGCTCGCCCTTCCACACCACGAGGGGGAGGAGCAGTCCGGCGAGCACGGCGAAGAATCCCCAGGGGGGCTCGCCGGGATCCAGGACGAGCTCGCCCATCTCGGCATCGAGCATTGCCTGCAGGACCGGCATTCGGCTGAAGGCAATGAGAGCCACCGAGCCGAGCCCCAGTACCAGGGCTGCCAGGGTACCCTCGCGGCGGATGGCGAGCCCGACCACGCGAAGTTGTTCGATCCACACCGCCTTCATCGCGGGTATGCGGCCTGCCATTGAATCCGTCATGTTGCCTCCCTTCCGGAGAGTAATGCCACCGCTGCTTCGTCCACCGACAGGGGGACGACCTCACGAACCTCCGCGCCCGCCTGGGACAGCTCGCGCGTAACGGCGTTGCGGTCGCCCCACACGGTCCATTCGATCCCGCGGGCCGCGTGGCTGCGCTTGACCACCCAGCCTGCCAACTCGCCAGGTCCCCTCCAGCCTTCGGGGACATCCGCCCAGTAACGCAACAAGCCCCCGTACAATTCGTCGCGCGGCAGCTGGCCCAGGAGTCGTCCCTCCGACAGCACGCCCACGTGATCCACCAGGGATTCGACCTCGTAGACCCGGTGCGTGGAGATCACAACGGTGGTCGGGGAATCGGCGAGGTGTTCGCTCAGGATGCTCAGGGTATCGTCGCGCACCACATGGTCCAGACCGTCCGTCGGCTCGTCCAGCAGGAGCAGCGGCGGCCTGTGCGCCAGCGCCAGGACGAGCTGCACGCGTCGGCTCTGGCCCTTGGACAGCGCGTGACACTTGCGTCCGGGATCGATCGCGTACCTGGCCCTCAATTCGCGGGCGTATTCCGCGTCCCAGGATGGGTTGTAGACCGCCTGGTGCTCCAGCAGCCGGCCCACCGTCATCCAGGCGTAGCCGACCCGGTAGTCCTCCGGCACGTAGCCGATGCCCGCGCGCACTTCGGCTCCCCGGTCGGCCGGGTCCCGCCCCAGGACGCTGACCGTGCCGGCCTGGTATCGCACGAGACCCATGAGGGTCCGAATCAGCGTGGTCTTGCCGGCACCGTTGGGGCCCACGAGCACGTATACGGCCCCTTCGGGAACCTGCAGATCCAGGCCGTCCAGAGCCCGGGTAGAGCCGAACCGCCTGGCCAGCCCTCGTGTCGAGACCGCGAATGGGCCATTCCCGAGGTCGATGGGAAGCGCCGCCGCCCTGTTCGTCATCGTCCGTCCTCCTTGCTTCCGTCTCCGTGAACGCCTCCACCTTCCACCTCCCGCAGCGCCGTCATCAGATCGGCCAGCCCGAGTCCGTTCCGCGAGGCATCGGCCAGGGCCCGCCTCGCCACCTCCCGCGCCAGGCGAGGCCGCTCCGTCTCTTCCGGCCGCACCCCCGGCGCAACGAACGTGCCCTTTCCGTGCCGCACCTGTACCACGCCGTCGCGCTCGAGCGCCGCATACGCCTGTGATACGGTCCGGGGATTCACGCGGAGACTCGACGAGAGGTCGCGCACCGACGGGAGCGGATCCTCGGGACGAAGGCTTCCCCGAACGAGACCGCTGCGCACCGCGTCCATGATCTGGACGTACAGCGGTCTGCCGTCGGCGTGGCTGAGTCGGATCTTCATGGCGCCTCAACTGTTGTAGTCATGTACTACAGATGCAACAGTAGGGGACGCGTCCGGGCGAGTCAAGGGAGAGTTCTTTCCAGCGGCAAATGAGCCCCGACACCCACTACCGGTCGTGGGATGCCCCTACCGGTAGTGGGTACGCCTGTCGCGCGGGGTTGGCGGCTCCGCTATCGCCAGCTGTTGACGACGTCCTCGGCGATGCGGCCCAGCGTCGACTCCAGCTCGACGAAGTCGCCCGTGTTCTGGTTGGTGAAGACCGCGATCACGGTGGGCCCGCCTTCGTAGTACATGATCCCGACATCGTTGCCCGCGTAGGGCGGCCAGTCGCCTGTCTTGTGGGCCACGGAGGCGCGGAAACGGATGTAGCGCGGGAGGCGCGTGCTGTAGAACTGGCGCTCCAGGATGCGGATCATCTCGTCGCTCGACGCGCGCGACGCCACCTCCCCGTTGTGGATCTGCGCGAGCAGGCCGGCGATCTCGCGGGCGGTGATGCGCCCCAGCCACTCCTCCGGGTCGCCCTCGAAGCGGAAGGTGCGCCCGGATGCCTCCGGGTCGGAGGGGAAGCCGCGCTCGAAGACCTCGCGGTGCGACAGCGCCTCGTGGGCGGGGTCGGCCATAACCCACACGCGCCGGAAGAGATCGCCGGTGGTGGCGCGCAGGCGGGTCTGCTCGTACCCGAGCTCCGACAGCATTTCGTTGACCCGCTCCCGGCCGAGGCGCGCGATCATGATGTCCGTGGCGGTGTTGTCGCTGGTGACGATCATCTGGGTCACCAGGTCGCGCCAGGTCGGCTCCAGTTCGGGCGCGAAAGTCTGGAGCAGGCCGCTGCCCCGGCGCAGATCCTCGAGCCGGATGCGGTAGCGCTCGTCGAGGTCGAGCCTGCCCGCCTCCGCATCGCGGTACGCGAGCACCATGACCGGGATCTTGATTACGCTGAGCGCGTTCATCGGCTCGTCGGCGCGGATGGCGATCTCGCGACCGCTGGGCAGATGCCGGGCGTAGAGCGAGGTGCGGGCGGGGAGGGCATCCAGCCGGGCTGACACGCGCGCCGCGAGGCCGGAGGGGTCGCCGGTCGCGGTCTGCGTGGATTCGATCGAGGGCGGGCCGGTTTCCGCTCCGGCAGCGGTTCCGTCTGCCGCGGATGAGCCTTCGGGGGCGGATCCATCCCCGCAGGCGGCCACCAGTGCCGCCAGTGCCACCAGCACCGCGAGCCCGCCCCGGCTCATCAGTCCGCCTCGAAGCCGATGCTCTTGTGGGTTCCGTCGCAGAAGGGCTTGTTCGCCGAGCCGCCGCAGCGGCACAGGAAGGTTGACTTGCCGGGGCGCGTTTCGATGGGGTCTCCCGCGTCGTTCCGGAGTTCGATTTCGCCATCGATTCGACAGGGTCCGTTCCTGATGACGCGCATCGTCACTTGTGACATTCGTTTCCTCGCTGTGGGTGGAGGGAGAGGGATTCCGGGTGCTAGATTTGTCACCATCGAGCGCGAATGACAACCCGCAGCCATGGAAACGCGATGAGTTACGTGAAACGCCGGACCTCGGCGGCCGTGGATGTCGGGGGCGTGATGGTCGGGGGGGATCACCCGGTCGTCGTGCAGTCGATGACCAACACGGACACCGCCGACGCGGAGGCCACCGCCGCGCAGGTCGCCGCCCTGGCCGCCGCCGGGAGCGAACTCGTACGCATCACGGTCAACCACCATCCGGCCGCGCGCGCAGTCCCCGAGATCGTGGCGCGCCTGCGCGACCAGGGCGTGGAGGTCCCCATCGTGGGCGACTTTCACTACAACGGGCACATCCTGCTCGCCGAGCATCCCGCGTGCGCGCGCGCCTTGGCCAAGTACCGCATCAACCCCGGCAACGTCGGCGCCAAGCGGCGCGACGAGAACTTCAGCAGCATCATCCGGCTGGCCATCGAATACGACAAGCCGGTGCGCATCGGCGTCAACTGGGGCTCGCTGGACCGGCGGCTGCTCACCGAGCTGATGAACGAGAACGCGGAGCGCGCCCGTCCGCGCGACGCCGGCGAGGTGGTGCTGGATGCGATGGTGGAGAGCGGGATGCGCTCCTCCGTGCTTGCCGAGGAGGTCGGGTTGGGCCACGACCGCATCGTCATCAGCGCCAAGGTCTCCAAGGTGCAGGACCTGGTGACCGTTTATCGCAAGCTGGCGCCCCTGAGCGACTACGCGCTTCACCTCGGGCTGACGGAAGCAGGCATGGGAATTCCGGGCATTGTCGCCAGCGCCGCGGGGCTGGCCCCGCTTCTGCTCGAGGGGATCGGCGACACCATCCGCGTCTCGCTGACCCCCCGCCCGGGAGGGGACCGGACCGAGGAGGTGCGGGTCGCGAAGCAGATTCTGCAGTCGCTCGAGATCCGCAACTTCGAGCCCCAGGTCACCTCGTGTCCGGGCTGTGGGCGCACCACCAGCGTCTTCTTCCAGGAGCTGGCGGAGGATATCCAGGGCTATCTGCGCGACCGGATGCCGGTCTGGAAGTCCCAGCATCCGGGGGTCGAGGAGATGCGCGTGGCGGTCATGGGCTGCGTGGTGAACGGTCCCGGCGAGTCCAAGCACGCCGATATCGGCATCTCGCTGCCCGGCACCTTCGAGGAACCCAAGGCCCCGGTCTATGTGGACGGAGCCCACTACTGCACGCTCAAGGGCGCAGGCCTGGCCGACGAGTTCAAGGAGATCGTGGACGACTACGTGCGGCGGCGGTACGGGGTGGAGCAGGCGGCGGGCGCCGGGGTCTGAGGAAGGACGGGCCGGCCCAGGGCCGCGACCGGCCCGGAGCGTCCTCCGTCGAGCCTGCGGTGTGGAGGAATGGGCGGGCGAGGGGTTCCGAGGGAGAGGCCGGCTGCAACTAACCCGGCGGCGGCGCCCACGGGCCGTCGCCGGCGGCATCGAGGCGGGTGCGCGCCGCCCGCCATCCCATCTCGGCGTCGGGCACCATCAGGATGTCCCACACTTCGCGCCGGATCACCCCGTTGGTGCCGGCCCCGTCGATCAGGCGGACCACGCGCATCGAAAGCCGCCCGCCGGCGATGGGTTCGGGCATGACGAGCTGGTAGAGGACGCCCCCGTCCCTGATCCGGCAACCCTCGGCGGAAGGGAATTCGGGGCAGAGCAGCACATCTTCGACCGCCATGACTTCGACGTAACCGAGCTGCTCCAGCGCCCTCCGGTTCTCGTCGTCCAGCAGGGCGCGGCCCGTGGCGCCGGGGGGGCGCCCGACCTGCTCGGCGAAGAAGGTGGGCTGTTCGCCCGGCCGGAGCACGTCGAAGATGACCTCGACGGCCTTGCGGTTGGCCCGCTGCGCGGCGAGGGCCGTGGGCGCGAGGGCAACGAGGGCGGTCAGCACGGTCACGGTGAAGGCGGCGAACCTCGCCGTTCGGCGTCGGCGCCCCGGATGCCACATCGCCGTGCCGCACCGCCTCGGATGACCAGCTGATCCGCCGGCTTGCATCACCGGGCTCCCCGGCCCCAGGGCAGGTCGCGGTGCGCTGCCCAACCGAATCCGCGATCTTCCGGGAGTTTCATGCGGGAGCCGTCCGGCCGCGGGTCCCTGCCCGCAGCTCCGCCTGCCCCGCGGCGAGCGTCTCCAGCGCTCTGTCGATGCGGTCGAGGGAGAGGTCCTTCCCGAGATAGTACAGCACGTCGAAGATCCCCGGACTGACTGCCTGACCGGTGAGCGCAACCCGCAGCGGGTGGATCAGGCGCCCCGCCCCGACGCCGAGATCCTCGGCGAGACCCCGGAGCGCGTGCTCGAGCGGCTCCGGCTGCCACTCGCAGCCGTCCAGAACCCGCCGGAGCGCTTCCAGGTACTCCTGTGCCTGCGCGGGGCGCTTCCAGTGCTTGCGCACCGCCGCCGGCTCGTACCGGACCTCGCCCGGGCGGTACAGCAACACGTTGCGTACCAGCGCGTCCACGCTGCGTGCCCGCGCCCGCAGCATGTCGAGCAGGCCTTCGGACCAGCCCGGCCGGTCCTGGACCGCCGCCTCGTTCGCCTGCTGCAGGTCGGCCAGGCGGGCGTTGACGAGCGCCTCCAGCCGGGCGAGATCCATGCGCGAGAGATGCCGGCCGTTCAGCCAGGCGAGCTTGTCGGCGTCGAACACGGCGCCCTTGCGGAGGATGCGCCCGAGCGAGAATCGCCGGATGATCTCCTCCCGGTCCATCACCTCGCGATCGTCGCCGGGGGACCAGCCGAGCAGGGCAAGGAAGTTGACCATCGCTTCCGGCAGCATGTCGCGCCGATACTCGGCGATATCGGTGGCCCCGTGGCGCTTCGAAAGACGCTTGCCGTCCCCTCCGAGGATGAGCGGCACGTGGCCGAAGCGCGGCACCGGGAAGCCCAGAGCCCGCGCCAGCAGGATCTGCTTGGGCGTGTTGGACAAGTGGTCGTCGCCCCGGAGCACCATGTCGATGCGTACGTGAGCGTCGTCGCATACCACCGCGAGGTTGTAGGTCGGGCTGTCGTCGGCGCGCAGGATGACGAGGTCGTCGATGTCCTGGTTGCGGAAGCGCATCGTGCCGTGGACGGCGTCCTCCCATTCGGTGGAACCCTCCGGGACGAGGAAGCGCACCGCATGGGGCTCGCCCGCCGCCGCGCGCTCGTCGGCTTCCCCGGGCGCCAGCGACTCCGCCCGCCGCCGGGCCGCCCGAGTGGCCTCGCCCGCAAGGGCGGCGATATTGGCGCGGTCGCGGGCGAGCTCCTCGGGTGTCGAGAAGTCGCGGTACGCCCGCCCTGCCGCCAGCAGCTTGCGCCCGGCGGCGGTGTGCTCCGCCACCCGGTCGCTCTGGAAGTACGGCCCCTCGTCCCAGTCGATGCCGAGCCACTCCAGCCCGCGCCGGATCGCATTGGTCATTGCAACGCTGGAGCGGGCGCGGTCGGTGTCTTCGATGCGCAGTACGAAAGTCCCGCCGCTCTGGCGCGCGAGCAGCCAGTTGAAGAGCGCGGTGCGGGCGCCTCCGACGTGCAGAAACCCCGTCGGCGACGGAGCGAAGCGAACGCGCACGGGTCAGGCCGCCGGCGCCCGCGCGGCCATCCGTCCCGATCGCGCGCCGCGCCCCTCGATGAGCAGGTAGATGGCCGGGGTGGTGGCCAGCACGAAGACCGTGGACGACAGCAACCCACCGATGAGCGCGTAACCGAGCGCGTTCCAGATGGTGGAGTCGGCGGTCTCGGAGAAGAGCACAAGGGGGAGCAGCCCGAGCACCGTGGTGGCCGTGGTCATCAGGATCGGCCGCACCCGCTCGAGCGTGCCCGCGAGAATGGCGGCGTGCAGGTCGTCCCCGGACTCGCGCCGGACGCGGTTGATGTTGTCCACCAGCAGGATGGCGTTGTTGACCACGATCCCGCCCATCATGATGACCCCCACGTACGCCTCCCGGGTGAACGACGCGCCCGTGTAGAAGAACATCAGGAAGACGCCGATCAGTGCCATCGGCACCGTGAGCAGGACGCACAGCGGCAGGCGCACCGACTCGAAGAGCGCGGCCGTCACCATGTAGATGAGGAGAATCGACACCGCCAGCACCGCGTAGATCTGCTGGCGGTCCTCCTCGCTCCAGCGGAATCCCTGGTCCTCCTCGATCACATATCCCACCGGAAGCTCGGTGGACTCGATGATGCCGTCGTAGTACTGGTCGCCCAGCCGGCGCGGGCCCGCGAACTCGTACGCCACGGTGCGTTCGTATTGCTGGTCCTCGCGGCGGATCCAGGCGAGCACGTCCACGGGGGCGATCGAGACCACGTCGCCCAGCCGGATGCCGGTGCCGGTGGAGGTGCTGATGATGGTCTCGAGCAGTTCCTGTACGTCGGTCTCGCGATATCCCTCGAGCTTCACCTCGTAGCGCACCTCGTCGCCGCCGATCTTGAGCTGCGCGTCGCTGGTCTGGCCGGCGACGGCCGCGTTCATGCGCGCGACCAGCTCCTGAACCGAAATGTCGTGGCGCGCCAGCTGGTCCCGCCTGACTTCGACCACGAACTCGGTGGCGCGCTCGCGGACGAATCTCCCGGCGGAGTTGGTGTCGATGGTGCGCACCCGCGGCACGCGCGCGAGCCGGTCGCCCAGGTCTTCGGCGATCTCGCGCACCCTCTCGTAGTTGTAGCCCAGCACCTGCATGGAGTAGTTCGGGCTGGCGCCCCCACCTCCGCCGTAGAATCCCAGGCCAACCCCGATCACCCGCACCTCGGCGCCCGTGAAGCCCAGGCTGTAGCTGAACATCTGCTCCTTGATGGCCATGGGGATGCCGGTGTTCTCCAGCGAGTCCGGGAAGTTGATGGTGATCCTCCCGTAGGTGCCTCTCACGGTCGACGAGAAGCGTTCGACCTCCGGAATCGCGGCCAGCCTTTCCTCGAAGGAGCGCACCAGGTTGTCGGTGCGCTCGAGATCGGAGCCGCGCGGCAGCTCGATGTTGATGAGGACATAGGTGTCCAGCCCCATGCCCCCGCCCCAGAGCACCCCGCGGGTCACGTGGTTCTCGAAGAGGTAATACGACCCGCCGAAGGCCAGCACCGCCGCCGTCACCGCCAGCCAGGCGTGGCGCAGGGTGAAGCCGATGACGGTCGAGTAGATCCGGGTGTAGAGCGGTGTCGCGCGCCCGCGCCGGAACGGTGAACGCCCGGGTTCGGCGCCCTGGCCCCGGTCACCGGTCATGCCGGGGTGCGCGGCCTCTCGGCCCGGCGCGTCGGCGGTCTCCGCGAGCGGCGCGGGCACGGTCGCGGCCCCGGCTCTCTCCTCCATCCGCACCCGCGGAAGGACTCGGGCGGCCAGCGCCGGGATGAACGTGAACGCCACCAGCAGCGACGCCATCAGCGTCAGCGCCACCACGATCGCCAGCGGCACATAGAACACCCGCAGTTCCCCCTGCAGGAAAACGAAAGGCACGAAGACGATGAGGGTCGTGGCGGTGGAGGTGAGGATCGGCAGCACGACCTGGCGGGTGCCCTCGGTCGCGGCGCCCACCGGATCCCGCCCCGCCTGCCAGCGGCGGAAGACGCTCTCCAGAACCACGATGGCGTTGTCCACGATCAGACCAAACCCCATCGCCAGCCCCATCAGGGTGAGCAGGTTGAGGGTCATGCCCCCGAAGTAGATCAGGTTCAGGGAGATGAGGACGGAGAACGCGATCGTCATGAAGACGACCCCGGCGGAGCGGAACGAGCGCAGGAAGAGGAGCAGCACCGCGAAGATGACGAAGGCGGAGATCAGCGCCCGGGCCCGCAGGTCGGTGAGCTGCTCCTTGATGTCCTCGCTCTCGTCGTAGTCGAGGAGCATGGTCGTCCCGGCCAGGCCCGCGCGCTCCAGCTGCGCCACGCGTGCCTTGACCGCATCCGCCGCGCGCACCGTGTTGGCGCCGATCTCGCGGATCACGAGGAACGAGACCGCGGGCCGGCCGTTGATGCGGTTGTAGCCCAGGGGCTCCTCGAAGCTGTCGCGCACATCCGCGACATCCGAGACCCGCACCACGCTGCCGCGGTTCTCGAGCAGCACCGTGTTCCGGATCTCCTCGGCGCGCGCGACGCGGTTCTGGATGGTTACCGACCATTCCTGGCCGCCTGCCCGGATCGCGCCCGCCTCGCGTACCAGGTCGAGGTCGTTGATCCGGGTGTTCACCATGCCCGGCGAGAGCCCGAGCGAGCTGACCCGGTCCTCGTTCAGTTCGATCTCGATGAGGCGCTCGCGGCCCCCGCTCGCCTGCACCAGCGCCACCCCTTCGATCTGCGAGAGATCCGGGACCACCCGGTCGTCGAGGTCGGAGCGGAGCGCCTCCAGCGTGTAGGGGCCGGTATAGGTGTAGCGCAGGAAGCCGCGCTGGCCGCGGGACTCGAATTCGGGAGGGATGTACGGCCGGACCAGAACCCGCTCGACGGCAGGTGGCAGCTCCTCCTCCAGGGCCGAGAGGCGCTCGGAGAGGTCCAGCCGCGCGAAGTCCATGTCCGTTTCGCGGCTGAAATGCACCTCGATGCTGGACGTCCCCATCCCCTGTACTTCCCTGGAAACGGAGATGACCTTTTCCACCCCCTTGACCTGCTGGACCACGGATTCGATGGGGGAGGTGAGGAAGGCCTCGACCGTTTCCGGGGAAGCGCCGCGCCAGCTCGCTTCCACGTTGAGTCTGGGGAGGTCGGTATCCGGCAGCAGCTCGATGGGGATGTTGCGCCAGGCGCTGGCTCCCATGAGCGCGACGGCGAGGCAGCCCATCGCCACCGCCACGGGACGGCGGATGCTCCCGCCGATCACCGCGCCACCTCCACCGCCGGGCGCCGCATTGCGCCGGTCCGCCCGGAGCCGCCGACGCCGGTCACGGGATCACCTCCGCGGCCCGTGCGACGCGCGGCGCGCGAGCCTTGCCGCGGAAACGCGCGTGACCGCTCTCCACCACGGAGTACACCACCGGCACGACGATGAGGGTGAGCGCCGTGGCCACCACCAGCCCCCCGATCACCGCGATGGCGAGCGGGGCACGAAGGTCGGCCCCGCGCCCGATGCCCAGCGCCAGCGGCGTGAGCCCGCAGACGGTGGTCACCGTGGTCATGACGATGGGTCTCAGGCGCACCTTCCCGGCTTCCAGAATCGCCTCCCGCAGCGCGGACCCGCGGGCGCGCGCCTGGTTGATGAACTCCACTTTCACGATCGCGTCGTTGACCACGATGCCCACCAGGATGACCACCCCGATCAGGCTCATGGTGTTCAGGCTCTGGCCGGCAAGCGCGAGCGCCAGCACCGCGCCCGACAGCGCGAGCGGCACCGAAATGAGGATGGTCAGCGGATGTTTGAAGGACTCGAACTGCGCCGCCAGGATCATGTACACGAGCACCAGCGCGAGCCCGAAGGCGAAGGCGAGATCGCGAAACGAGCGGCGCATCTCCTCGTTTTCGCCGCCTACGTCGACGCGCACGTTGAAGGGCGGCGGAAGCATGGCCAGCTCGCGATCCACCGTGGCGATCGCGCGGTTGAGGCCGCCGGAGATCACGTCGGCGTAGACGGTCACCACGCGTCCCTGGTCCTCGCGGTGGATCTCCGCCGGGCCCACCGCTTCGCGGACGTTGACCAGTTCGCGCAGCGGCACGCCACGCACCTGCAGGGTCTCGAGCGTCTCGGCGGAGAAGCGCAGGGCGTCGGGCAGCCTGACCACCACGTCGATCTTTCGGTCGAAGTCGACGAACTCGGTGGCCCGGTCGCCGCGCATGGCGCGCTCGATCTCCTCGGCGATGAGGCGCGGATCGATGTTGTGGCGCGCGGCCACGTCGCGCAGTATCTCGACCTGGACCTGGGGCTGTCCGCGTCCGGTGCCCACCCGCACGTTGCCGATCTCCGCCAGCGTCGACAGCTCTTCGCGCACGGTCTCGGCGTAGGCGTAGCTCTCCTCCAGGTTCTCACCCCGGATGCGCACCGCGATGTCGGCGTCGGCACCACCCAGCACCTGGCCCAGCGCGGTCGCCTGGCCGGCCTCGAAGGCCAGCGTTCCCGGCGGGAAACGAGCCTCCACCTCGCGCGCCCGCTCCAGCACCTCGCCCGTGGCGCTCCCCGGATTCAGGCGCACTTCGAGGTTGCCCGTGTGCGCGCCCGAGGTCTCCTCGCTCTCCATGTAGGAGCGCACGTCCTCGCCCACGCGGGAAAAGACGGTCTCGACGCCGGGGTCGCCCTGAAGCGCCCGTTCGATCTCCTCCACCGCCAGCGCGGTTGCGGGCAACCCCGTCCCCTCCGGCAGCTCGAGGCGCACCCGGAACCCGCCCTGGTCGACGTCCGGGAGCAGGTCCCGGTCCAGGGCGAGCGCGAGCGCCAGCGTGGCCGCCAGCGCGGCCCCGGAGATGGCCAGCACCCGCCCGCGGTGATCGAGCGATACTTCAAGAAGCTGGTGATAGCGGTCGGCGAAGCGCTGGAACCCGCGGTCGAAGGCGGTGAGCAGCGGCCCGAACAGTCGCCCGCACACTCCCGCCACCCCCTCCCACCAGAAGACCGCCAGCGCGCGTCCCAGCGCGAATGCTCCCGCGATCAGCCGGAAGGGAAGCGCCACGACCCACAGGAACGCCCGCCCGATCCTCGCCAGACGCCCCGGCCGCCGCCCCGGCTTCGCCCGCTCAGGCCGGTCGGACACCCTTTTCCGGTCCACGAAGCGCGCCGCCATCCCCGGCAGCAGGGTCAGCGCCACCAGCAGGCTGGCCAGCAGGGAGAAGGCCACCGCCAGCGACAGGTCGCCGAACAGCTCGCCCGCCACCCCCTCGATGTAGATGATCGGTCCGAATACCGAGATGGTGGTGAGGGTCGAAGCCGTGATCGCTCCCTGCACCTCCTCGCCCCCGAGCGCCGACGCCTCCACCGAGGGAACACCCTGCTCCCGGTGCCGGAAGATGTTCTCGAGCACGATGATGGAGTTGTCGACCAGCATGCCCACCCCGAGCGCCATCCCCCCCAGGCTCATGATGTTCAGCGAGACCCCGAACGCTTCCATCAGCGCGAAGGCGCCCACCACGGAGATGGGGATCGCGAGCGCGATGGCGAAGGGGTAGCGCGGATCGCGCAGGAAGAAGAACAGCACCAGGAAGGCCAGCATGCCTCCGAACACCAGGGCCTGCACGACGTTGCTGATGGAATCGGAGATGAACCCCGCCTGGGAGTAGGCGATGTCCACGGTGATGTCGGGAAACTCGAGCGCCAGGATCCCGAGCGCCCCTTCGATCTGGTCGGCCACCGCCACCGTGTTCGCACCGGACTCCTTGTACACCAGCAACCCCACGGCCTCGGCGCCGTTGTAGCGAGCGATGGACTCGCGGTCGGCGAATCCGTCCACCACCCGCGCCACGTCGTCCAGCCTCACCAGCCGGTAGCCGCCCTCGCCCTCCTGCTCTGCCCCCGTCTCGGTCTGCTGGCGTCCCACCACCACCTGCCCGATCTGGTCCACGGTCTGGAACTCGCCCAGGGTGCGCAGCGGGTAGCGGTAGCGTCCGCGCAGGATGGATCCTCCCGGGGCGGAGAAGTTGGCCCGGGCGAGCGCGACCGCCACTTCCTCCATCTCAAGCCCGTACGAGAGCAGCAGGTCGGGATCCACCTCCACCTGGATCTCCCGGTCAAGCCCGCCCGTAACCGCCGCCTGCGCCACCCCGTCGAGCTGCTCCAGCCTGCGCCGGAAGACCGTCTCCACGAAGTCCTTGGTCGCCCACAAGTCGGTGCCTCCGGCCACCGAGAGCACCATGATGGGCTCGGATTCGGGATCGATGCGCAGGATGCGCGGCCGCTCCGAGGTTTCGGGAAGGAACTCGCGGATGTTGTCGACGCGCTCGCGCACGTTGAGCATGGCGAAGTCCATGTCCGTGCCCCAGGCGAAGCGCAGCGTCACCAGGCTCACCCCGTCGCGCGACACCGACGTCACCTTTTCGACCCCCGGCACCGCCGCCCCCTGGGCCTCCACCAGCTCGGTGATGAGCCGCTCCACCTCCGCCGGCGCCACATCGGGATAGGTCGTATAGACCACCAGGCGCGGGTAGCTCACGTCGGGCAGAAGGTCGATGGGCAGCCGCAGGAACGAGATGATCCCCAGCAGGGAGATGGCCAGGAAGAGCATGGCCACGGCGACGGGCCGCCGAGTCGAGATGCGGGGAATCGACATTCGTCAGGGACCGGGAATCGACATGCGTCGGGGACCGGGAATCGACATGCGTCGGGGACCGGGGATCGACATGCGTCAGGGAAGCGGGGTGCCGCCGTCGAGCGGTCCGCCCACAACCTGTTCGAGGGCGATGCGGGCGGCGACGAAGTCGTAGCGGGCGTTGATCGCGGTGCGCCGTTCGTTGGCCGCTCCCTCGATCGCGAGTTGCAGGTCGGGGAAGGTGACCGTTGTCAGGCGGTACCCCTCCCGCGCCAGCCTGAGGCGCTCTTCCGCGATCTCGCTCGACCGTTCCGCCAGCCGGTAGCTGTCCCAGGCGCCCCGCAGGTCGATGAAGCGGGAGCGCACGTCCCGCTCGATCTCCATGCGGGTCTGGCGCATCTGCTCCTCGGCATTGGCCAGCTGAACCTGGGCTTCGACGATGTTGCGCTCGGTGGAGAAGCCCGTGAAGACGGGAATCGAAAGACTCAACTGCGCCTGGGCGTAGCGGGAATCGCTGGAGAAGGGCTTGAAGGCTGCCGTGTACTCCTGTCCGTAAGCGTTCTGGTAGAAGTAGGTACCCAGGCTGATCGTGGGGAGGCGCGCGCTGCGGACGGCGCTCAGCGATGCCCGGCCCACATCCACCTCCGCCCGGTTCTGCAGGATGACGGAGCTCTGCTCCAGGGCCCGGCCGATAAGGCCCGCTTCGTCCAGCGCTGCGGGGTCGAAGGGTGCGGGAAGGGCGCCGCGGGTGGTGAAATCGTCTCCATCCGTCGCGCCGGTCTCCGCGCGCAGAGCCAGCGCAGCTTTGGCGTACTCGTTCTCCGCCTGGCGAACCGCTCGCTCCTGCTGCTGCACCTGTAGCTCCGCACCCAGCACGTCGACCTGCGTCCCGACGGCGAGTTCAAAGAGCCTGCGCGTGCTCTCCAGGTCCAGCCGCTTGCCCTCCAGAATCGCCAGTTCCAGTTCCAGGAGGTCCGAATGCCGGATGGTCAGATAGAAACTCTCGGCAACGCGTGCCCAGGTGGCGGTCATCTCCGCCTCGACCCTCCGCTCGCGGGCGACGCCCCGGGCGTGCTCCGCTCCGCGCTGATGGAAGCGCGCGCCGCCTTCGAACAGATCGAGTTGGGCGGACACCGACTGGGAGGACGACGAAGCCGTGACCCACTCCACGTTGGGGTTGGCGATGGGGTTGCCGAAGAAGTCCTCCGCCTGCAGGCGCCGGTTGAGGTTGACGTTGGTGCCCAGGCTCAGAGAGAGCCTCGGCAGGAAGGCCCCCCACGCCGCCCGCATCCCGGCCGGCGTCAGCTCCAGCTCGTTGATGGCCTGGCGCAGCAGGGGATTGTTCTGTCTCGCCAGCTCCAGAGCTTCTTCAAGCGAGAGGACCTGCGGCTCCTGTGCCTCTAGCGGAGCCGTCGCCAGCAGTGCGGCGAGGATGCCGCGCCGGAACAGCGTCCCAGGGCGGCTCATCGTTCCGACCCGGCGGCAGGTGCTGCGCCAGCGGGCATGTCTCCTTCAGCGAGCTGGACGGCGGCGTCGTGCCCGAGGAAGTGGTGGCCATCCACGAGCACGATCTCTCCGGGATCGACCATCGAGGTCTCCGGGTTCTCCAGGATTTCGACCACCTGGTCGTTTTCGAGCCCGGTGGTGACGTAGCGCCACTCGGTGCGGCCGATTTCCCCCTCCTCCTCGTTGAAGACGAAAAGCATGGTGCGCCGGTCGCGCTCGAGCACCGCGGAGCGCGGGACCAGGATGCGCTCGGTGAAGTGCTGCGCGTCCAGCGATACGCTCGCGTACATGCCGGGTTTGATCCTGCCGCCGGGGTTCGGGAGCAACACGGTCACGCGCGCCGAGCGGGTCTCGAGGTCGATAACCGGGTTGATGGTCTCCACCGTGCCGGTGAAGGTTTCGCCCGGGAACGCGGCGAAGGTCATGGTGGCGCGCCGGCCCTCCTCCAGGAGCCCGATTTCGCCCTCCAGCACCTGGGCTTCGACCTTGATGGGGTCCAGCTCCACGACGGTGACCAACTCGTCGCCCTGGGCCACGAACTGGGCCGGCACGACTCGCAGGTCGGCGACCCGGCCCGCGAAGGGAGCGCTGATTCGCGTCCACGAGAGTTCCAGCTCCGCCTGGCGAACGCTCACCATGGCATCATCCAGACCGCTGCGGGAGCGAGCGACGCGCGCCCGCTCCGCGCGCACCTCGGGATCGGCGATTTCGTCGTCGAAGAGCACGATCTGCTCGTAGTCGGCCTGGGCCCCGGTGAGCGTGCTGTTGGCCCGCGCCAGCGCCAGCGCGTACTCGGTGGTGTCGATCTGGATGAGGAAGGCATCGGAATCGACCGGATCGTTCTCGCGCACCCTGACGTCCCGCACCTGGCCGGCCACGCGAGCCACAAGGGTGGCGCGACGGAACGCGGCCGCCATCCCCGAAGCCGTGATCCTGATCCAGAGCGTATCGCGGTGCACGCGCGCACCGGTCACCGGCTGGGCGCGCCGCGCAAAACTCGCAAGGGAGGCATCCGGCACCTCGAGCGTCGTCGCTTCGGAGGGGGTTGCGGCATCCTCGTCCGCGGGAGCCGGACGCAACCGCAGATAAATGCCGCCGCCGAGCAAGACCGCGATGATCACGACGGTTGTGACTCCCAGCGTCGTCTTCGAAAAGCTCATGGGCCGGATTCCTTCAGATCGCTGGCTGATGGGCGGTTGCCCGAGGGATTCGGGGTGCCGACAGGTTCACTGAGAGCCATACACCACACTACGCTCCAATGATCTGACACCATGACGTTTTGACGAACGGATCCGGTCGAAGGGTTGCCGATCGGCGCGATTGGAACAAGGTGGCGAGGAGGCGCGGGCGCGGCCATGGCAATACGGGATTCCGTGCTTGCTCTCCACCCCTGTCCGGCCTAGTATTTCTCCCCTTCCGGTCGGCCGCGGAGTCGATCGGCGGACCAGCCAACGGAATCGACGGACTCGCCGAAACACTGTCCATGCTCCCACCTCCAAACGAGATCGAGCGCGGCATACTGGACTACATGGAGTCCTATCTGCGCCGGCATACCTATCAACCGTCGGTTCGCGAGATCGGGGCGAGATTCGGCATCAAGAGCACCAAGACCGTCTCCGAACACCTCAAGGCACTCGCCGCCAAGGGATACCTGGAGCGCGACCCGTCCCGCTCCCGAGGCGCGCGCATCGTTGGCCTCGACCTGCACGCCGAGACTCTCTCGGTGCCCTGCCATTCGCGGATTCCACACCGCCGAGGCGATGTCGAGGCGGAGGAGTCGGCGCAATCCTACGCCATCGACCGCCGCCTGGCCGGCAGGGCGGGTTCGTTCTTCGTCAGGATATCGGGCGACGAGGCCGGCGCGCTGGGATATGGAGACGGCGATCTCCTGCTGGTGCAGCCCCTCCTCGCCCATGAAATCCGCGATGGCGACGTTCTGGCCGTGCATCTGACCGACGGGGCGGGTTTCTACCGCTACGACCAGGCCGGCGAAGTCCTGCATCCCGGTTCATCAGCCGCCCCCGGCATTCCCGCGATGCACCTGGAGGACCTGGCCGTCGCCGGCAGGGTGGCGGCCCTCCTGCGGAGCGTGGGAGATGGCCCCGGCCCGGACGCATCCGGTGACCCGCCTCCGGGCCGCCGCTGGCGCCGAAGTTCCCGGCGAATCGCCGATGCGCGCGAAGGACGCGGGAGGCGTGACCGGCAGCACCGCTAGCAGTCCAGGGGCTGTCCGCTCTTCCCGGGGGGCGAGCGCCTTCCGGCCCGGAGACCGCACGTTCATGGCCCGTGCCCTGGAGATGGCGCGGCTCGCGGAAGCCCGTTCCGAAGTGCCGGTGGGAGCCGTGCTGGTGATGGATGGCCGCGTCGTGGCCGAGGGGCACAACCGGACGCGCGCCGATACGGACCCAACGGCGCACGCGGAAGTCGTGGTGCTGCGCGCCGCCGCCCGCAGGCTCGGGCTCCGGATCCTCCCCGGCGCAACCCTTTTCGTCACCCTGGAGCCCTGTGCCCAGTGCGCCGGCGCGATCGTCCTGGCGCGGGTTGCGCGCCTGGTCTACGGCGCCCCCGACCCCAAGGCGGGGATGGCGGGCAGCCTCCACAACCTGGTCCAGGACCCTCGTCTCAATCACTCCGTCGAGCTGACGGCCGGCGTGCTGGCCGAGCCCTCGGGGGAGCTGCTGCGGTCGTTCTTCAGGGCGCGCCGCGAGATGTCTGACTAAGTCAGGTTAGCTAAACTAACCCGGTCCCGCCGGAGCCTGCTCCGCTTCGAGCCCGCGACCCGCTATCCGGCCGCCTCTGCTTCGGTGGACCTTCCCCAGAACCGCAGGACGCCCCACAGCACGGCTACGCCGAGCAGCAGCGCCATCCAGGGCGGCAGACCGTATGCGGTGCCGATATTGCCGAGCAGGATGCCCACGACACCCACCAGCAGGGCGTACGGCAGCTGCGTGCGCACGTGATCGACGTGATCGCAGCCGGAGGCGGTGGACGACAACACCGTCGTGTCGGAGATGGGCGAGCAGTGGTCCCCGAAGATGGCGCCCGCCAGCACCGAAGCGGTCGCGCCCAGCAGCACCACCTGGCCGGTGCCCCCGTCGAAGCCGACGCCGCCCCCGAGCGTGATGGTGAGCGGGATCACCAGTGGAATGAGGATGGCCATCGTGGCCCACGAGGTCCCGGTCGCGAAGGCCATCGCCGCCGCCGTGACGAATACGAGAGCAGGTATCATCTGGAAGGGAATGGAGTCTCCCAGGAGCTGCGCCAGGAAGGCGGCCGTCCCGATCTCGCCGGTGATCGCGCCCAGAGACCACGCCAGGATGAGCACCAGCATCGCGGTCATCATCGCCTTCATTCCCGCGACCACCGCCGACAAGGTCTCCTGCAGGGTGAGGATGCGCTGCGCGAGCGAAAGCGCCATGGCCACCAGGCACCCCGCCAGCGAACCCCACAGCAGGGTGGCATACGGGTCGGCCTGCCCCAGCACGTCCATCAGCGACGCGCCCGGGCCGGTCACCGCGCTCCCGGACACGTACAACCCGATCAGGACGGTGAGGACAACCGTGATCACCGGAAGGGCGGCGTTCCACCAGCGGCGGGGCGCACCCTCGACCGGCTGCAGGAGGGAGTCGCTCGTGTCCGTGACCGGCATCGAACCGGGCCGCGTCAGCCCCTCCCCGCGGGCGGCGCGCCGTTCCGCGGTGGCCATCTCTCCCAGGTCGCGGTTGGTGTAGCTCACCAGCGCCACGAAGACCAGCGCGAGCAGGGGATAGAAGAGATATGGAATGGTGGTGAGGAATACGGTGAAGGCGCTCGATGATGCCAGCGACGCCGCCAGCTCCGGGTTCGTGGGCGCATTCTGCTCCGCCGCGAGCTGCAGCCCCTGGTCGATGAGCGAGATCTCGTAGCCGACCCAGGTCGAGATCGGGACGATGGCCGCCACGGGCGCCGCCGTGGAGTCGACCAGGTACGCCAGCTTCTCGCGCGAGATGCGCAGGCGGTCGGTGATGGGCCGCATGGTCGTGCCCACGATGAGGGTGTTGGCGTAGTCGTCGAAGAAGATGGTCAGCCCCGCGAGCCAGGTGGCGAGTTTTCCCCGGCGCGGGGTGGTGGCGACCGGCGATACCGCCTCCACGATGCCGAGCGTGCCCCCGTTTCGGGCGATGATGCCCACCATCCCGCCGAGCAGAAGCGAGAACACCACGATCTGCGTCTGGCCCGAGTCGTCGGCCAGCGCGGGCACGATGAAGGTGTCGACCGTGCGCCAGGTGGCCAGCAGCGGGTTGAACCCCGTGTACGCCAGCGCGCCCAGCCAAACCCCCGCGAACAGCGCGGCCAGCACCTCGCGGAAGATCAGCGCGAGCAGGATCGCGACCAGCGGCGGCACAATGGAGTACCACGGGGGCGCATAGTGGGGTGCGACGGTCTCGGTGGCCGCGCCGACGCGCACCTCCAGGGGCAGATCCGCCCGCGATTCCACGACCAGATCGGGCACCGCCAGCGACTGGCTCGCGTCGACGGCTCCGGAGCGGAGCAGGGTGCCATCGGCGTTGCGGACCTCGAACCAGCTCGACTCGTCGGGCGCGCCCGCGAGCGTGAGCACGAACGGCAAGCCTCCCATGACCACGGCCGGATGCTCCTCGACCCCCTGGGCCGCGAGCGAGCCGGAGACGGCGGTCAGCACGGACAGTACGAGCAGGGAAGCGAACGATGTGCGCCGCATCGGGAGTCCTCGGAAGGGGTTGGGAGATGAAGGGGCGCGGTCGCCCGGGGGTGCGCGCTCAGCTGTCAGCGAGGTTCGCTGGCAAAGTATCGCAGCCGTGGACGCAAGGCGATTGGCGGGGCAGGGCAGAGGCTCGCGGTCCGGGTGGGCGTACGGGTCCGGCAGCCCATCGATGCGTTTCGGAGCGTTGCCGCCGCCGTGCGTCCCCGGGTATCTTGGCCTCCGAGTTTCCTACATACCTGCAACGGCTGACCATGCCCGATCAGTTCCGCATCCCGATCATGCGAGAAGACGCGGTGGGACGAGCGATCGCCCGCATGGCGCGGGAAATCCTGGAGCGCAACGAGGGGACGGAGCGCCTCGCGCTGATGGGGATCCACCGCCGGGGCGTCCAGATCGCGCACCTGCTGCAGGACGAGATCGAGCGCGCGGCCGGAGTCCGCGTTCCGCGAGGGTCCATAGACATCACCCTCTACCGCGACGACCTGATGGCGATCGGGCCCAGGCCGGTGATCGGTGAGTCGAAGCTTCCCCCAGGGGGAATCGACAACCGGGCGGTGGTCGTCGTGGACGACGTCATCTTCACCGGGCGCACCGCCCGCGCGGCCATGAACGAGCTGATGGACTGGGGGCGCGCGTCCCGCATCTACTACTGCGCCCTGGTGGACAGGGCCGGCCGCGAACTGCCCATCCAGCCCGACATCGTCGGCCGGGCGGTGACGGTGCTGCCGCATCAGCGGGTCGACGTGATGGTGCCGGAGATCGACGGGGTGCTCGGCGTGGATGTCGTCACGACATCGCCGGAGGCGGCGTGAGCCGTTCCGCCGCTGCCGCTGCGGGGCTCGGGAAGGACCTCGTCGGCATCGAACATCTCGGCGCCCGCCGGATCACCAGCATCCTCGACACCGCGGAGCCGTTCAAGGAGATCTCCGAGCGGCGCATCAAGAAGGTGCCCACCCTGCGCGGCCTTACCATCGTCAACCTCTTCTTCGAGGCCTCGACGCGCACGCGCATCTCCTTCGAGTTCGCGGAGAAGCGCCTCGCGGCGGATACCGTCAACATCGGCGCGAGCCGTTCCTCCGTGGCGAAGGGGGAGACGCTGGTGGACACCGCCCGCAACCTGGAGGCGATGAAGATCGACATGGTGGTGATGCGGCACTGGGCGTCGGGCGCGGCCCGGTTCCTCGCGGAGCGCATTCCCTCCAACGTGATCAACGCGGGCGACGGCGCCCACGAGCACCCCACCCAGGCGCTGCTGGACATGCTGACGCTGCGGGACCATCTGGGGGCCATCGCCGGCCGGCGGGTGTGCATCGTCGGGGACGTGCGGCACTCGCGGGTGGCGCGCTCCAACATCTTCGGGCTGCTCACGCTGGGCGCCGAGGTCGGCGTGTGCGGCCCACCGACGCTCATCCCTCCGCACATGCGCGAACTCGGGGTGCGCATCTTCCATCGAATCGAGGAGGCGATCGAGTGGGCCCACGCCCTGAACGTGCTGCGCCTCCAGCTCGAGCGCATGGAAGCCGGCTTCGTGCCCAGCCTGCGCGAGTACAACCGCATCTGGGGGGTCTCGCGCGCGCGGCTGGCGGTGGCGCCCGAGCCGCTCCTCATCCTCCACCCGGGCCCCATGAATCGGGGGGTGGAGATCGACAGCGACGTGGCCGACGGGCCGCACTCGGTGATCCTCGAGCAGGTCACCAACGGGGTGGCGGTGCGCATGGCCGTGCTCTACCTGCTGGCGGGCGGGCGGCCGGAGAAGGCCGAGGCGGCCAAGGCGGAGGAGGTGGCATGAGCCCGCGCCCGCTGTGGATTCGCGGAGGGAGGATCATCGACCCGGCCGCCGGTCTGGATGCCACCGCCGACCTGCTCCTGCTCGACGGGCGGGTGGCCGAATGCGGTGGCGAGGTGGAGGGTCCCGCCGACGCGGAGGTCCTGGACGCGCGCGGGCTGGTGGTCGCGCCCGGGCTCATCGACGTGCACGTGCACCTGCGCGAACCGGGCGGGGAGCACAAGGAGACCATCGCTACCGGCGCGCGCGCCGCGGCCGCGGGCGGCTTCACCTCCGTGTGCGCCATGCCCAACACCAGCCCGCCCATCGACGACCCCGCCTCGGTGGGCTTCGTGGTGGCGGAAGGGAGGCGGGCGGGAGGCGCGCGCGTCTACCCGGTGGGGGCCATCTCCGCCGGCCTGGAGGGGAGGAGGCTGGCGGAGATCGGGGAGATGGTGGCGGCGGGCGCGGTCGGCATCACCGACGACGGCCATCCGGTCATGGACTCCGGGCTGATGCGGCTGGCGCTCGAGTACGCCCTCCCGTTCGGCATTCCGGTCGCAGACCACCCCGAGGACCTGGGGCTCTCGCGCGAGGGCAGCATGAACGAGGGTCTCGTGTCCGCGCGCCTCGGCCTGGTGGGCAAGCCCAACGCGTCGGAGGACATCCACATCGTGCGCGACCTGCTGCTGGCCGAGCTGACGGGCGGCCGCATCCACCTCCAGCACGTCTCCACCGCCTGGGGGGTGGAAGCGATCCGGCAGGCGAAGGCGCGCGGGGTGCGCGCGACCGCGGAGGCTTCACCGCACCACCTCATTCTCACCGAGGCGGCGGTCGAGGGGTATCGCACCGACGCGAAGATGAACCCGCCGTTGCGCACCGGCGCGGACGTGGCGGCCGTGCGCGCGGGCCTCGCCGACGGTACCCTGGACGTGATCGCGACCGACCACGCCCCCCACCACTACGACGAGAAGGAGTCCGCCTTCGACGACGCGCCCTTCGGCATCGTCGGGCTGGAGACCGCGGTGGGGCTCGTGCTCACCCATATCGTCGGTGAGGGCGTCATCGACCTGCCCACCGCGATCGAGCGCATGAGCCCGGCCGCCGCCCGCGCCTTCAACCTGCCGGGCGGAACCCTGGCGCCGGGGAGCGTGGCCGACGTGACCCTCATCGACCCGGCCCGCGCATGGGCCGTGGACCCGTCGCGCTTCCTCTCAAAGAGCCGCAACACCCCGTTTGCCGGTTTGGAGCTGACCGGGAAGGCGGTGATGACGATCGTCGGCGGGGAGGTCGTGTGGAGGGAGGACGGGAGCGGGTAGGGCCTAGCGCCCTCCTTCCTCCAGCGCGAACGCCCACATCCGCGGGAGGCTCCTCCCGCTTGACAGCCCGGAGCCGACCGCCACGTACTGGCGTCCGCCCGCTGAATAGGTGACCGGGGAGCCGGGGCTGCCGTCCAGCTCGGCCTCCCAGAGCTCCCGCCCGGTCCGCGCGTCGAGCGCGACCAGCCGCGAGCCGGTGCCCCAGAAGACCAGACCGCCGGCGCTGGACACCGTCCCGCCGTGGCGGCCCTCCGCCGGCACGCGCCAGACCTCCCGGTTCTCGGCGGGATCCCAGGCCAGGAGCAGGTTCGAAGGGCCCTTCAGCGGCGGCCGCTCGGGGCGGGGGCCCGCGTCGGCGCCACGCACCGTGCCGGTGTTCCAGACGCCCGCGGTATACGCGAAGCCCTCCTCCCTCTCGAAGAAGGAGACGGCGTTCCGGGCGGGGAGATACACGAGGCCGGTTTGGGGATTCCACGACATCGGGTTCCAGTTGTGCGCGCCCCCGGGGCTGGGCGACAGCCAGACCGGGCCGGTCGTCCCGTAGCGCGCGTCCGGGGTCTCGACCGGGCGGCCGGTTTCCGGATCGACATGGGTGGCCCAGGTGAGGTCGTCGGCGAAGGCTTCGGCGGAGATGAGTTCGCCGGTATGCCGGTCGATGACGTAGAAGAACCCGTTCTTGGGCGCCTGGACGATGACCTCGCGCTCGCGGCCGTCGATGGTGAGATCCAGCAGCATGAGCGGCTGGGTCGCGGTGTAGTCCCAGTCGTCGCCGGGGGTTGTCTGATAGTGCCAGCGGAGAGCGCCGTCCGCGGGGTCGAGGGCGAGAATCGAGGAGAGGTAGAGGTTGTCGCCGCCGCCGGGGCTGCGGTTGTCGCGGCTCCAGGGCGACCCGTTGCCCGTGCCGATGTACAGGAGCCCGGCCTCCGGGTCGGCGGCCATCCCGTCCCATACCGTGCCGCCTCCGCCGACGACCCACCACTCGCCGGTCCAGGTCTCGGCCGCGGCGCGCATGGCGTCGCTCTCGAACCCGTCCGCCGGGTTGCCGGGGACGGTGTAGGTGCGCCACAGCTGCTCCCCCGTGTCCGCATCGTAGGCGGTGACGTAGCCGCGCACCCCGTACTCGGCGCCGGCGTTGCCGATGACCACCGTGTTGCCGACCACCCGCGGCGCGCCCGTCACGGTATAGTCCGACCCGGGAGGGGTGGTCTGCGTCGACCACGCCGGCGACCCGTCCGCCCGGTTGAGCGCGACCAGCCGCCCGTCCAGCAGGCCCACGATGACCTTGTCGCCGTGGAGCGCCGCGCCCCGGTTCACGTCGCCGCAGCAGGTCCGCGGCCCGCCCCGGTCCTCGGTCGGAATGGCGGGGTCCCAGCGCCACAACTCCGCGCCCGTCGCGGCATCGAGGGCAAAGACGATGCTGAACGGTCCCGTCCCGTAGAGGACGCCGTCGGCGATCAGCGGTGTTGCTTCGATCCGCGCCCCCGTCTTCGGAATCTCCCAGCTCCACGCGACCGCCAGCCCGGCAACGTTGCCGGCATCGATCTGGTCGAGGGGGCTGTAGCGGGTCTCGGCGGGGTTGCCTCCGTGGTGCCGCCACTCCTGCTGCGCGGCGGCGGGGGCCGCGAAGAAAAGGGAGCAGACGATGGGGATGACGGCAGAGGCGAGGTAGCGGGCGCCGGCGGGGAAGTCGGGCGCGGCGCAGTCGCACGGAGCAGGCGAGTTGGTCATGGCGCCCTCCGGGGTCGGGTCGGCGGCGCCGGTGGCCGAGGGTGAGGCACGGCCCCGATCGCCGGTAGCGAACGCACCGACAAGCTTGGGTCGGCGCCGACGGCGGGGCAAGGAAGCCGGGGAGGTGGAACCCCGGGGGAAGGTCGGCCTGTGCTCCCGCGGCACCGGGCGTTCAGCCCGGCGAGTTCATCCTACCCCAGGGAGTTGACCCGGCGCGCCAGCGCGCTCTTCAGGCGGGCGGCGGTGTTCGCGTGCAGCAGACGGGACGTGGCGGCGCGATCCAGCAGGACCTGCGCGTCGCGAAAACGCGCCTGTGCGGTCTCGGCGTCACCGGCTTCGCGCACCCGCTTGAGCGCCGTGCGCAGCCGGGAACGCTTCGCGCGGTTGCGGGCGTTCTGCTCCCGGCTCTTGTTCATGCGCTTTGTCGCGCTCTTGACGTTCGGCATCCTGTTCCTCGGATCGTGCTGTCCTTCTCCAACAAGCTGCGGAGGATACCCAATTCCACTGCGGGAATCAACCGGAACCGGCGAACCCCGCGCCGTTCGCCTCGCCGGCCCCCGACGCGAGCCCGCCGGGTAGCGGTCGGGTGCAGCCGCGGGTAGCTTCCGGGTGCCATGGACATTCTCCTGCTCATTCCGGTCCTCCTCCTCTCCATCATCGTCCACGAGGTCGCGCACGCCTGGGTCGCGCTGCGCGAGGGCGACGACACCGCCTACCGGCTCGGGCGCATCACGCTCAACCCGCTGCCGCACATCGATCTCATCGGATCGATCCTGGTTCCGCTCGGCCTCTACTTCATGAACGCCGGGTTCCTCTTCGGCTGGGCCAGGCCGGTGCCCGTCAACCCCCGCAAGTATCACAACTACAGGCGCGGCGACATCCGCGTGTCCCTCGCCGGCATCGCGGCGAACCTGATCCTGGCGATCGGGTTCACGCTGCTCACCGCCCTGCTGGTCAAGACCGCTCAGTTGAGCGGCGGCGCGCTGGCCGGGCCCATGGACGTGGCGGTGCGCATGGCGGAACTGGGCATCCTGATCAACCTGGTGCTCGCCTTCTTCAACCTGGTGCCCATCCCGCCCCTCGACGGATCGCACGTCCTCTACCACCTGTTGCCCCCGCGCCTGGGGGTGGCCTATCGGCGCCTGGGGCGCTTCGGGATGCTCATCCTCATCGCCGTGTTCTTCCTGTTCCCGGGTCCGTTCTTCGCCATCGTCCTCGCACCGGTCCGCTTCTTCATGGGAGCGGCCCAGAACTTCATCGACCTGTGGCTCTGACGCCGTTCGACGCCGGCGCCGGGGAGAGCCGCGAGCTGTTCGTGGTCGCGCTGGAGCGCTTTCAGGGGCCGCTGGACCTGCTGCTGCACCTCATCCGGCAGCAGGACATCGACATCTTCGACATTCCCATCGCCACCATCACCGAACAGTTCCTGAACGTCGTGGGCGGGATCGGGGCGGAAGAGCTGGAGGGTGCCGGAGAGTTCGTCGAGATGGCCGCCATCCTGATCGGCATCAAGGCGCGCATGCTGCTTCCGCACCGCAGGGAGGAGGAGGACGAGGATCCGCGCGCGGAGCTGGTGCGGCGCCTTCTGGAGTACGAGCAGGTGCGCGAGATATCGTCCCGGCTGGAGGTCATGGAGGCGCGCAGGATGCGCCGCTGGGCGAAAGGCTACGTACCGCCGCGTCCGCGCCCCGAGCCGCGTGACACGCCGCTGGACACGACCTGGGAGGAAGTCTGGAAGGCCGCGCTCGCGGTCGAGCTGCCGCGTCCGCAGGCGCCGCCCAGGATAGGGACCCGCCCGGTCTCAATGGAGGAGAAGATCGCGCTGATCCGGGAACGGCTGCGCGGCGTCGGGCGCATCGAGTTCTCCCGCCTCGTTGGTGCCTGGCGCGCCCGCATGCACGGGGTGATGACGCTGCTGGCCGGGCTGGAACTCGCCCGCCGCCGCCAGATCCGCCTGCGCCAGACCCGGCCCTTCGATGAGCTCTGGCTCTACAGGCGGGCTTCCCCGGCGGCGGAAGCCGAGAACGCCGGTGGGGAGGCCGCGTGAATCCGGGACAGGTGGTCGAGGCGATTCTCTTCTCCAGCGATGCCCCGCTGACCGCGGAAGAGATCGCGCGTGCCGACGAGAGCCTCGACGAAGACGTGGTCGCCGAGGCCATCGCGGCGCTCCGGCGCGAGTATGACGATGGCGGACGCTCCTTTCAGCTGATGGAGATCGCCGGCGGGCATCAGCTGCTGACCCGGCCGGAGTTCGCTCCCTACCTGGAGCGATTCGACACGGTTCCCCGGCCGGCGCGCCTCTCGAGGCCGGCGCTGGAGACGCTGGCCATCGTCGCCTATCGTCAGCCCGTCGGACGCATAGAGATGGAGTACATCAGGGGGGTGAACTGCGCCGGCGTGATCCGTACGCTTCTCGACCGCGACCTGATCGAAGTCACGGGCCGCGGCGAGGGAATCGGGAGACCCCTCCTCTACGGGACTACCGGTCACTTTCTCGAACACTTCGGCCTGCAGTCGCGGGACGAGCTGCCGCGTCCGGCGGAGCTCCCGGTCGTGCTCCGGGAACCGGGGCCGCTCGAGGTCGAGCAGGCGGCGTCGGGGCCGGCCGGGGAGCCAACGGCCGGGGAGTGACTGTCCAGACATGTCGGGCCGCGGAGTGACTGTCCAGACGCTGGGCCGCGGAATGACCGCCGGAAGAGGGTCCGTCGCAGCGTGACCGGGGTCCCGAGTTCCTCCACCCGGCCGGATCGAGGCGAGCGACTTCAGAAGTTCATCGCGCGCGCGGGCGTTGCATCCCGCCGCCGGGCCGAAACGCTGATCGTGTCCGGGCGGGTGCGGGTGAACGGGCGGCCGGCCACCGAACTCGGCACCCGCGTGCGCCCGGAAATCGACGAAGTGCGCGTCGATGGCGTCCGCGTGCGGCCGGCCGCGATCCGCTGGGTGATGCTGAACAAGCCGGCGGGTTTTCTCACGACCCGGCGCGACGACCGGGGCCGCGACACCGTCTACGACCTGCTGCCCGAATCGTTGCGGGGGCTCGTTCACGTGGGCCGGCTGGACCAGGCCGCGGAAGGGTTGCTGCTCCTGACCAACGACGGGGGAGTGGCAAACGTGCTCGCGCATCCGCGCTACCGGGTTGAGCGCGAATACCGGGCACGGGTCGCCGGGTCGCCCTCGCGGGATGTTCTCAGGCGGCTGGTGTCCGGGGTGAAGCTGGGAGACGGCCTTGCGCGGGCGAGGCGCGCCCGCGTGCTGGAGCGTGGCTTACCCATCTCCGTCCTCGAGCTCGTCCTGACGGAAGGGCGCAAACGGGAAGTGCGGCGGATGTGCCGGGCGGTCGGCCACCCGGTGCAGCGGCTCGAGCGCGTGCGCTTCGGGCCCATCAGCCTGGAAGGTCTCGTCCGCGGGGCGTGGCGGGATCTGACGCAGGCCGAGGTGGCGGCCCTGAAGCTGCTGCGCGCCTCCGGCTCCTGACAGTCAGGCCCCGCTTCGCATCCACACCGCCGGCCACGCACTCCGCGCCGGCGTCAGGCCCCGGCGCTACCAGCCCTCCGCGCCCATCAGCGGCACGAACGCGCACTCCATGAGCCGCTCGGTGGTCGTCCCGGCGGGCGTGCGCCGAATGCGCACCAGCTGCTGAATCCGACGCGACCCGACCGGAATGACCATGCGCCCGCCGTCGGGGTGGAGCTGTTCTTCCAGCGTCGGCGGGGCAGCCGGCGCCGCGGCCGTGACCAGGATTGCGTCGAAGGGTGCTTTTTCCGGCCAGCCCAGGGTGCCGTCACCGACGCGCACGCGCACGTTGCCGCATTCGGCGTCCCGCAGCAGCGCGCGCGCGGCGGCGGCCATCCCGGGCAGCCGCTCGATGGTGAAGACCTCATCGGCGAGGCGCGCGAGAATCGCGGTCTGGTAGCCGCTGCCGGTGCCTACTTCGAGCACGCGCTGGCCCGGCGACAGCTCCAGCGCCTCGGTCATCGCGGCGACCATGTAGGGCTGGGACATGGTCTGCCCGCCCGTCAGAGGGAGCGCGCGGTCCTGGTAGGCCATCGCGCGCTGCCCCCGGGGAAGGAAGTGCTCGCGCGGGACCTCGCCCATGGCCGCGAGCACCTCCTCGTCCAGGATGTTCCTGCGCCGCAGCTGCCTGGCGACCATCTTGGCCCGCCGGTCGGCGAACCGTTCCGCCTCGGTCTTCCTTGAGAACATGCCCGCCGGATCCTGGTCGGGTTCCTCATGGAGGCCCGACGCGGGCCTCGCTACAGGGCTGTTCGGTACCGCGGGCGCGAGTCCACCTCCTTCGCGGCCGGCCTCCGCTACCGCGACAGCCAGTAACTGAGCTTAACCATGAAGACGTTGTCCGGCATGACGCCGAAGAGATCGCCGAGATCCGAGTCGAAGTCGAACTGGCCGGTGTCGGCGCTGTGATTGCGGCCCTGGGACCAGACGAGGAAGAGCACCGACCCCGGCGAGTACTCCCACCTGACGACCGTGTTGGACCGGAACTGCCTGAAGCTGAAATCCGGATCCCCGAACGACACCGGGCTCCCGTCCAGCTCGGCCAGGTAGCGGTCGTCCTCGGAGAGCACCTCCACGGCCTCGAAGCGGTCGGCGTAGCGCTCCGCGCGCGGGTCGGCCACGCGCTTGAAGTCGCCGTAGCTGCCCGAGCCCACGAAGGGCTGGGCGTACACCTGCAACGAGAGGTTGGGCGTGAAGGCGTAATCCATGCGCGCTGTCAGCCCCACGGTGGTTTGTTCGATGCGCCCGAAGAGGTAGTTGGGGGCGTCGGTGTCGATGCGCCGGACCCACTGGCGGTCGTCGAGGTTGCGGTTGAGCATGACGCCGAGGTTGAAGGTGGCTCTGCCCGATGGGCGCACGCGCAGCGTGGGCGCAACGCCAAAGGACCACGAATCGCTCTCGGGGCGAACGTTGCCCCATGAGTTGACGTTGATCCGGACCGGCTTGCGGGCGTCGCTGCCGAATCCCGCCCAGAAATTGGTCTGCCCTTCGGTCCTGACGAGCGGTCCGCCCCGCAGAAGACCGTCGGACCAGGCACCCAGCTCCTGGTTTACGCCCGCGTAGCCGTGCCAGAAGTTCTGGAGCTGGAAATTGACGTTGACGTTGCCTCCGGTACCGGCGCGATCACGGTCGTAGTTCCAGACGTTCCAGGCGTTGAGGTTGACGAACCAGTTGCGGAAGGGGCCCTGGGGCGTGGAGTTGTGATACCCGCCCCAGACCCAGTGCACGAGGTAGTCGGCGTCGCGCTGGTAGCCCAGGTCGTTGACCTCGAAGCCGGGCGTGCGCGTCTGGAATCCGGTGCCGACCCGCCAGGGGCTCCCGGCGAACTTCATGATCCCGAAGTTGGCCGCGCCTCCTCCCAGGCTGGTGCGCTCGGCGTCGTAGCTCACATGCCCTGCATCGGGACGCTGGTAGTACCGGGCCGGCGAACGCTGCGTCCGGGCGATGGCGTCCGGCGAACCCCGCACGTGGGAGCCGAGGGCGTATCCCTCGAGCTGCCAGGCGTCGCCCCCGAAGCGATGCCTGAAATCGACGCCGCCGGTGTAGGCCGCGGACCTCAGCCCCAGGTCGTCGGCGACTCCGCTGTCCCGATTAACCGTGGTGCCGATGAACCCCACCGACGAACGGCCCTCCGAAAAGTCCTTCTGCAGCCTCAGGACCCCATGGTTGGAGAACGGCTCGACGGGCCGCTGGAACGGGTCGCCGGTGCCCGGCGCGACATCGGCACGCTCTTCGGAGGTCAACGCGTGCAGCGCCCCGATCGACCAACCGCCGGCCGTTTTGCCGGAGAGCTTCCACGCGCCCAGGATCGTGGTCTGGTCGTCGGCATCCGTGAACCCCCCCTGCGGATCCGCCCATCCCTGGGGCGCGCGCCCGATCCTGCGCGAATAGAACAGCGATTCGTTGGCCCCATCCCCGTCTCCCAGGGCGATGCCGAAGTTGAAGATGCCCGCGCCTTCCAGGAAGAACGGCCTGCGTTCCGGGAGGAAGGTCTCGAACGCCGTGAGGTTCACCTGGGCGGGGTCCGCCTCGACCTGCCCGAAGTCGGGGTTGATGGTCACGTCCAGAGTGATGTCGGAGGTCACCCCGTACTTGATGTCGGCCCCGACCGACGCCAGCCTGTCGTTCGGCCGATGGAAGGGATTGGCCTCGTCCCCGGGCGCGCGCCTGAGGCTGGCCAGCGAATACGGCAGGACTTCCAGCCGCCGCGGCGGATCGAGGTCCCGCAGCCCGCGCAGCTCCCCGAAGCGCGACACGATGCCGCCGTCGGCGCGGGTCGTGGGCGCCCACGCCGAGAGTTCCTCCCGGCGCGCGAGATGCCGCACGAAGTTGATGCCCCAGGTCTGCTCCTCCCGGTCACGGAAGCGCAGCTGGGAGTAGGGGATGCGGAACTCGGCGCTCCATCCCGCTTCATCGCGCGCGGTCGCGACGTCCCAGACCGCGTCCCATCCCGTGTCCTCCCCGGTGTCCTCGAAGCGGTAGACGTCCTGTTTCACGCCGTCGGGGTTGACGGTGAACTGGAAGGCCGTGCGCCGGTCGAAGTAGGAGTCGATGACCACGCCCAGCAGATCCGAATACGACTGCTGGTCGCGGCGCGTCAGCTGGCTCGCGATCTCGTCCGGGCTGGTGTCATGTGCCCGCATGAACACGAACAGGGCTGCGGCGCCGTAAAGGACGCGAGCCTCGGTTCGCTGGCTCGCGGACTGGCCCTCGTCGGGCTGGAACTGGGTGAATCTGGTGGCCACGGCGGCCGCCCCCCAGGCAGCCTCCCCCATCAGGCCGTCGACCGAAATGTCCGCGTCGGCGACGCGCGTCGCCGGGAGAATGGGCACGTCCTCGTCGCCACAGCATCCGGGTACGACCAGCGCGCCCCCCGGTGATGCGTCCGACCCCTGTTCCTGCGCCTGGATCCCGGCGCCCGGGCCCGCCAGCGCCAGCATCATCCCGAGCATATGCCCGACGTATCTCCTCTTCATCCCCACCCCTCCCGTTGTCAGTTGAAGAACGGCGGCCCGTACGAGCCCGGGTTGCGGACGGTTTCGCGCCCCGGGACGGGTTGGCTCCAACGTGAGCCTCTGTCGCCCCGGGATGACCGCGTCTAACTTGCTGCCAAGTCGAGGACGCGGCCCGGGAAGGAGAGCATGTCATGATCAGGATCAGGCGGCAGTCGGCACATTGGCGATCTGCTCACGTTGCGAGAAGGTCGGTGAAGGCTGCCTCGTGGCGCGGTTGCACCTTGTTCGCGGCTCCCTTGCTGGTTGCCGTCTGGGCCGGGTTTCCGAGCCACGCCTTCGCCCAGGCGCCCGCTGTCCCCGCTCCCGATCAGCAGGTGGCGCTGGTGACCGGATCTACTTCGGGGCTGGGAAGGGAACTCGCCCTGCGGCTCGGCGCCCGGGGCGATCACGTCATCGTGCACGGGCGCAACGAGGAACGCGGCGCGGAGGTGGTGGACGCCATCAACGCGGAGGGGCCGGGCAATGCCCGCTTCTACCGCGCCGACCTGGCCTCGCTCGCGGACGTGCGGCGGTTCGCGGAGACCCTGCTCGCCGACTACGGCCGCCTGGACCTCCTCATCAACAACGCCGGTTTCGGGTCGGCGCCGGACGAGAGGCTGCTGACGGAGGATGGCCACGAGTATCGGTTCCAGGTCAATTACCTCTCCACCTTCCTGCTCACGCACATGCTGATGCCGCGGCTGCTGGACAGCGCGCCGGCGCGTATCGTGAACGTCTCATCGGGGGCGCAGACGCCGATCGACTTCACCGACGTCATGATCGAGAACGACTTCAGCGGACGGCGCGCCTACGCCCAGAGCAAGCTGGCCCAGGTGATGTTTACCCACGATCTGGCCGAGGAACTGGAAGGGACCGGCATCGTGGTCGGCTCGTTGCATCCGGCGACCTACATGCCCACCGGCATGGTGCGCCGGGCGGGCGTGGAGCCGCGCTCGACCATCGACGAGGGCGCGGACGCCGTAATGCAGCTCGTGGATTCCGACGACTACGAGAGCGGGCAGTACTTCAGCGGGCTCCGTCCCACCAGGGCCAACGACCAGGCTTACGACGCCGGCGCGCGGGCGCGGCTGAAGCGGCTGAGCCAGGAGCTGACCGGGATTCGCTGCCGCATGGGCCGCTGCCGCTACGTGGGTGGATAAACTAATCTGACTAAACTAGTTTAGCTAGTTCTCGTCCACAATCTCATAAGTAGTTGTCATCAATGACGTAATGGAACTACGAGAAGGCTAGTTATGCTGCAAATCGGGGGTCAAGGGGTT
>Ga0209020_1000048_pt1 | contig 146580 bp, 119 predicted proteins | sample PinacodermBB_FD_187298 | JGI IMG/M metagenome (GOLD analysis project Ga0209020, IMG submission 187298) | Host-associated microbial community of the marine sponge Aplysina aerophoba from Gulf of Piran - sponge pinacoderm, lysed by bead... | ecosystem: Host-associated > Porifera > Sponge >... | reverse complement strand
TGATCCCCCCGCCGATGATCACCAAATCAAACCGCTCACCCTCAAGCTCGGCCAACAGTCCAGCCCGCGAGCGGGGCGTCAGAGACGTCGAAGGAGCGGACTCGGGCACAACCTAGTTATACCCGTCTTTCGAGCGCCTTCCGGGCCTATTGCGAGATGTGGAGGGCGGCAGCAGCGACCGGCTCGAATGCACTCGCATCTAGGAGGTGCGGCTCGTTGACTTGGATGGGCTCGATCACCACGTGATCGGCTCCTGCCTCGAAGTGCTCGCCAATCCGCTCGGCAATGGCGCCGCTTGATCCAATGGCAACTATGGCCTCACACAACTCGTTGCTGCCTCCGTCGGCAAGGTCTTCGTCGGTGAAACCAGCCGAGCGAAACAGCCGCTGGTAGTTGCGCATGCCCAGTGAGCCAGCCAGGCGAGCACGGGCAGCATCCAATCCTGCCGCGTGGTCTGGGGTAAGGCACACGTACTGCTTGACGCCGAGCCAGGCCTGAGGGCCGACGGTCTCCCGGGCTCTTAGGGTCAGGCTGGGAGGGATTTGAACGGGAATGGCGCCGGCGAAGTGTTCTCCCGCGGCTCTCAGCATCCGGGGACCAAGTGCACCGAGCACGACAGGTGGTGGCTCCGTGATGGCAGGACCGAACCAGAGGGTTGCCTGGATGGCAGCGAGATACTGCGTCATGGTTTCGATCGGCGAGGAGTAGGTCAGCTTGAGGGCATCCTCGATCAACTCGGGGTGCGACATGCCGATTCCGAGTAGGAAGCGCCCGTCTGACTGGTCGGCGAGCGTGTTGGCGGCGCTGGCCACAGACTCAGGCGTCCGGAGGTGGATGTTGAGCACCGCGGTGCCCACCGTGAGCGAGTTGGTGGCGCCGAGCAACTGTCCGGCATGGATAAGGGGATCTCGGCCGAAGGAATCGGTCAACCAGATTGCTTGATAGCCGAGTTGCTCGCTGTGCCTGGCCAGACCTTGGGTCTCGTCGACTGTCAGATGGTCGAAACGAAATCCAAGCCCGATGCCGGTTGGGAGTGCTGAGTTGCTCATTGCTATGTCCTTGTGTTTTCAGCGGACTCGATAGCGGCGAACAGTGGTCCGAGGACAGCCAGGGACTCTTTGACATGTGAGGCCATGTCCTGTTGCTGGCCGCTGGCCATCCAGCGGTCGTGGGCGATTCGCTGGGCCGCGACGACAGCACCGGCGAGAACGCCGATGGTCGCGTCACTTGTAGGAATGTCCGTCAGATGGCGAGCAATGATCGGCACATACACCGCCTCCCAGCGGTGGAGGTCTTCTAGCCCGGCGGAGCGAAGCTCGGGCGACGCCATCATGATCTGCGCCATCTGCTGGAACAGCTCGGCTTGACTGTCATAGGCAGACGCGACCTCTACCACCGCCGAGGTGATGGAGTCGGCCAGGGATATCGCGGGCTGAACTTCGCTCAGCACCTCGACCACTGCCGCCCTGATGTCAGTTGAAACATCGAACAGCACCTCTTCCTTGGAGGGGAAGTAACGATAAAAGGTTCGGGGCGAGACGCCAACGGCGCCAGCAATCTCATCGACCGTCGTTGCGTGGTAGCCGTTTTCGGCGAACAATCGCACCGCTGTCTCCCGAAGCGCACGTCGTGTCCGATCACGCTTGTACTCGCGAAGTCCCACTTCGGGTTGCTTGGCACAGTGGGACGGTTTCACCATTCCGTCACAATATGGCAGATTATGACATTTGGCAAGTTATGACATTGTTGGGAGGACAGCTAGGCATGTGCCTCGTTGCCCAACCTCTAATCAGGTCGCGCTACCAGTTCTTCCAGTAGCGGGAGGGGATGGGGCCGGTTTGGTCTTGGTATTTGGAGCCGGCCTCGGTGGAGCCGTAGGGGTTTTCTGCGGGGGTGGTCATTCGGATAAAGGAGATCTGGCCGATCTTCATCCCGGCGTACAGGGTGATAGGCAATGTGGCCACGTTGGATAGTTCCAGGGTGAGGCGGCCATTCCAGCCGGCGTCCACGAAGCCAGCAGTGGAGTGGATCAACAGCCCGAGGCGGCCCAGCGAGGACTTGCCCTCCAGTCGGGCCACCAGGTCGTCGGGAATCCGCACCCGCTCCAGGGTGGAGCCCAGCACGAACTCCCCGGGATGGAGGATGAACACTCCGTCGGACTCGATCTCCACCGGCTCGGTGAGGGCGTCCATGTTCTTCTTGACGTCGATCAGTCCCTCGGTGTGGTTGCGGAACACCCGGAAGTGCCGGTCGATGCGCAAATCCACCGACGACGGTTGGACGGCGCCATCGGCCAGCGGCTCGATTTCAATGCGGCCCTCGGCCAGCTCCTTGCGGATGGATACGTCGGAAAGGATCACGCTTTGGGGGCGAAGAAGCTCCGCACCAGCGGCTCGTAGTGCTCCAGGGGCGGCGTGGGGTAAGCCGGGTCGAAGGCGGGCATGTCGTATTCGGCGCAGAACTCGGCGCAGCGGTCGTAGTGGGGGTGGTCGGCGTAGGCGTCGCGGCTGTTGCGATCTAGCCCGACGTGATGCCAGAAGTAGTAGCCCTGGAAGACGCCGTGCATCTGCACCATCCAATGGTTGGCCTCCGACACGAACGGCTTGAGGATGGCCGCGGCGATGTCAGGGTGGTTGTGGGGGGTGAGCAGATCTCCAATGTCGTGGACCAGCGCGCACACCAGGTACTCGTCGTCGCGCCCGGCCTTCTCGGCCCGATGGGCGGTCTGGAGGCTGTGGACCAGCCGGTCGACGGCGAATCCCTGGGGCCCGGAGGCCAGATCCCGCAGCTCCCGCAGCACCCGGTCGGCTAATCCCTGCTCAAGGTAGTGATGGGCTGAGGCGGTTGCCGCCCAGTCCTCTGCGGTGGACTCGTCCATGCGGGTGAACGTGGCTTGAGTCAGCGTTGCCATGCCCGAAGCCTACGGCACAAAGAGCACTTTCACCTGCCCGTCAGACGCCTCATGACCGTTAGATTGCGGGGCTGATGCGAGCAGTTGTTTTTCAAGACGGGCAGGCGACGACTGCGGAAGTAGACGACCCAGAACCGGGCTATCTGCAGCTTCTGGTGGAGGTACGGGCCGCAGGACTGAACGGCGCCGACATCGCCCAGGCCAAGGGGGGCTACCCCCCGCCGCCAGGAGCGCCGGTCACCGGCGGATTGGAGATGGCCGGTGAGGTGATGGCCACCGGGCCCGATTGCCTGCGGTACTCGGTGGGCGACCGGGTGATGGCGGTGGTGCAGGGGGGCGGTCAGGCCGAGCTTTGCGTGGTGGATGAGCCTCTGGCCATGCCGGTGCCCGACTCGATGGGTTGGGAGAGTGCAGGCGGGTTCCCCGAGGTGTTCGCCACCGCCCACGACGCCCTGTTCACCCAGGCTGGAGTGGCCATGGGTGAGCGGGTGTGCATCCACGGTGCCGCCGGGGGAGTGGGTGTGGCTGCGGTGCAGCTGGCGGCGGCGGCCGGGGCGGAGGTGACCGCCATTGTGCGCAACCCTGATTCCCGCAGCGCGGTGGCCGAGTTGGGAGCCCACGCCATAGATCCCGGCGACTTCGTTGATGCTGGCCCGTTTGACGTGATCCTCGAGCTGGTGGGCGCCCCCAACTGGCCCGCCAATCTCAAAGCGCTGGCCACCGAGGGCCGCATTTCGGTCATCGGAGTGGGCGCCGGGGCGGAGGTCTCGCTGAATCTGGCGCTGCTCATGGTCAAGCGGGCACGGCTGTTCGCCTCCACGCTTAGGCCCCGCACTCTGGAGCAGCGGGCCGCCGTCGCCCGCCGCATAGAGCGCCATGTGCTCCCCTTGGTGGATGCGGGCCGAGTCCGGGTTCCCATAGCCCGCACCTTCCCCTTGGCCGAGGCGACTGCGGCCTACGAGTACTTCGCCGTCCCCGGCAAGCTCGGCAAGGTGGTGCTGGTTCCCTAGAGGCAACGGAGACTGGCACCAACGGTCTCGGGAACTTGAGGCGTATCCTTGGCGTCTAACGGTTATGAAAAAGCTGGTTGGGTCGATCATTTTGCTTGCTGCGATCGCCGTTGGTTGCGGTAGCTCAGACCAGACTCCAACCCCAAGCCCCACCGCCACCCATGCCGCGGCCCCCACTGCTGCGGCGACCGATGACCCCCCTTCGACACCCTCCGCGGCCCCCACTGCTGCGGCGACCGTTGAACCCATTCGGACTCCTACCCCCATCCCCACTGTTGAGCCGACTGCGGCTCCGACTCCGGTGGCGACTGTTGAGCCGACTGCGGCTCCGACTCCGGTGGCGACTGTTGAGCCGACTGCGGTTCCGACTCCGGTGACCACTGTTGAAGCCACTCCTACCCCCATCCCCACTGTTGAGCCGACTGCGGTTCCGACTCCGGTGGCGACTGTTGAGCCCACTCCGACTCCGGTGGCGACTCCGGTGGGGACTGTTGAGCCCACTCCGACTCCGGTGGCGACTGTTGAGCCGACTGCGGTTCCGACTCCGGTGGCCACTGTTGAGCCGGTGCTCGATCGCTTATCGGCTGATCCGGCTGCTCCAGCCAGCGAATGGGTGGGCGGAGTCAATGCCGCCGGATGGGATTTCCATCGGCACCAGGAGGGCAACGCGGTCTCCAGCCCAATGAGCATTGGGGTGGCTTTCAGCCTGAGTCGAGCCGGGGCATCGGCTGACTCCGGAGCGGCGCTCGACAAGATCTTCGGATTCCCCGGGGCTGACACCCACCGTGCGGCCAATGCCGTTGATCTCAGATTGGCCAAGGTCTCGGTGGACCCGACCACCTTGGAGGTGGCCAATCGGCTCTTCCCCGACGATGGCTTCTCCCCGCGCCAAGAATTCCTGAACATCGCCACCGCTCACTACGGAGCCACTGTCGAACCAGTCGACACCGGAGACGGCGACGCCGCAGCCGACTCCATCAATCGTTGGGTATCGGAGCGCACCCGCGGGCTCATCCCTGTAATCGTCGACGCAGGGGTCGTCCAAGACCAAGAACTGGTCATGGTCAACACCGTCTACCTCAAGGCCGACTGGCTGGTGCCGTTCCTCCCCGAGTTCACCCGCGACCGCCAATTCACCACCGGCGACGGACAGTCGGTGACGGTGCCCTTTATGCACGATCGGGTGCCGGTGCATCGCCGCTATGTGCAACTCGACGACGCCGACGCGGTGGAGCTGCCCTACCAGGGCGACGAGCTGGCCATGTGGCTCATCGTCCCCCACGACTCCGACGGCTTGACCGCCGTGGAGGAGTCGCTTGACGCCAAGGCGTTGATTGGGCTGACCAGCTCGGCGCTAGCAGGCACGGTTGAGCTCACCATGCCCAAGTGGGAGCAGACCTTGCCGCCGGCCGACCTGTTCGAGTGGCTCTGCCCGCGCGGGTTCTGTGCCGGCGCAGGCTTCGACGGCATCGCTCCCGGCCTCTTCATCTCAACAGCACTGCACGGAGCCAAGGTGATAGTGGATGAGAAGGGCACCGAAGCCGCTGCCGCCACTACAACCGGTTTCGCGACTTCCCTACCGCCCCCGCCTGATCTCACCGTGGTGGCCGACCGCCCCTTCCTGTGGGCCATCGTCCACCAAGACACCGGCGCTCTCCTGTTCGTCGGCCGCCTCGTCAACCCAGCTCAGTGATCAGCACCGTTTGATTCGACCCCGCCTTCCTCAACCTAGGTGAGGGCGCTCAATTCTGAGCGGCCAGGTGGTCGAGCACCTCTTGCTCGGACACCACGTCGGCGTACTTGGCGTCGAGGTCGAACAGGTTGGCCTCGTGGACGCGCTGGTCTCGGTCGCCGCAGGCATCTCTCACCACGATGGGAACGAACCCGTGTTGGCAGGCGTCGAGTGCGGTAGCCCGGACGCAGCCGCTGGTTGACACACCCGTGATGATCAGCGTGTCGATGCCCAGGGAGGTCAGCGTAGAAGCCAGCGACGTGCCGAAGAATCCTGAGGCGTACTGCTTGACCACCACCACCTCTTCGTCGGCCGGTTCCAAGCCTTCGCCGTACTGGCCCAGCGGATTGCCCCGCACAAAGCACTCCAGCGCGCCGACCTTGCGGAAGAAGACCCCGCCATCGGCCCCTCCCGGCTGAAACTCCACCCTGGTGTGCAGCACGGGGATCTGAGCCCTTCTAGCGGCGGCCAGCAGCCGTATGCACGACTCTCGGGCGTCTTCCACACCGGCATACAGCGGCGAATCGGGGTGGAGATACGCCTGGCAGAAGTCGACCACCACCAGGGCGGGCTGTCGGCCGAATCCGAGACGGTTGCTGAACCCGGCCTGGCGATAGTCGTCGGCCAAGCTGTCTCCGGTCATGCCCGGTCCCCCTGCATCAGTCGATTATCCCATTGGCTCGGAGCTGGCTGATGGCGTCGTCGTCGAGACCGAGGATGTCGCCCAGCACCTCTTCGTTGTGCTCGCCCAGAACTGGGCCCGACCATTCGATCTCTCCGGGGGTGTCCGACAGCTTGGGCACCACGTTCTGCATGGGGATCGAGCCAAAGTCGGGACTGTCCACCCAGGCAATGGCCTGTCGGGCAGAGAAATGCTCGTCGGCCAACATCTCGGGGGCGCGATACATCTGGCCGTTGGGCACGGCGTGCTCGTTCAGCAGCCGGTGAAGGTCGTGGGCATCGAGGGTGGCAGTCCACTCGGCGATCAGCTCGTCGAGCTCAAGCTGGTTGTCGCCCCGGGCGAGGTGGGTGGCATAGCGGGGGTCCTCGCCCAACTCGGGTCGGCCCATGGCTTCAGCCAACCGCCGCCACACGGTGTCCTGGTTGCCGGAAATCAGGTGCATCTTGCCGTCCCGGGTGGGGTACACGTTGGCCGGCGCGATGTTGGGGATCATCGAACCGGTGCGCTCGCGAATGAACCCCGCAACGTGGTACTCGGTCAAGAGCGACTCCATGACCGCCATCACCGACTCGTACAGGGCAGCGTCCACCACCTGTCCCTTGCCGGTGCGCTGGCGGGCGTGGAGGGCGTTGAGCGTGCCGATGGTGGCGAACATGGCAGTGAGGGTGTCGCCGATGCTGATACCGGTTCGGCTGGGCATCTTCTCCGGGTCTCCGGTGGTGTAGCGGATGCCGCCCAGCGCTTCGCCGATGGCGCCGAAGCCGGGCTGGGAGGCATAGGGGCCAGACTGTCCGTAGCCCGACACCCGAGTGATGATCAACCGGGGATTGACGGCGTGGAGCTCGGCGGGGGACAGGCCCCACTTTTCCAGGGTGCCGGGTCGGAAGTTCTCCACCAGCACGTCGGCGTGGGCCGCCAGTTGACGCACCAGGTCTTGTCCGGCGGCTTCGCGCAGGTTTACGGTGACCGACTTCTTGCCCCGGCCCACCACCGGCCACCACAGTGACTTGCCGTCGGCCTTCTCCTGGCCCCATACCCGCATGGGATCGCCGGTTCCCGGCGGCTCGACCTTGATCACCTCGGCCCCGTGGTCGGCCAATTGCTGGCCGCAGAACGGGCCAGCCAGCAGGGTGCCCATCTCAATAACCCGGATATCGGTCAGAGCTCCAGACATGAATCTCCAATATGCTCGGACTCGCAGTGAGCGAGCGCATCCAAATAGTCGAAGTAGCCCCTCGGGACGGCTTGCAGGCCGACCCCGCCGACCTCAGCACCGCGCAGAAGGTCGAGCTCATCGAGCGGCTGGTTGCCGCGGGCCACACTCGCATCGAGGCCACCAGCTTCGTCAGCCCCAAGGCAGTGCCCAAGATGGCCGACGGGGATGCAGTCATGGCTGGCGTGCCCCGGTCGAACGAGGTGAGCTACAGCGCACTGGCTCTCAACCAGCGAGGGGTTGAACGGGCCATCGCCGCCGGGGTCGACGAGATTTGCGGGGTGGTGGTGGCCACCGAGGCGTTCTCCCAGGCCAACCAACGGGCCAGCGTGGCTGAGTCGGTGCAGCGCTGGCGCGACATCAGCGATGCCGCCCGGGCCTCTGGCATCAAGACCGCGGTCACCGTCTCTGCCGTGTGCGGATGCCCCTACGAGGGGCGGGTGGAAGCCCAGAGCGTTCTCGACATCATGGCCCAGCTGGCTGAGACCCAGCCCGACGAGCTGGCGCTGGCCGACACCATTGGAGCCGGGGTTCCCACCCAGGTGGCCGATCTGTTCGCCGGGGCCCGGGAGCGTGCTCCTGGCATCGCGCTGCGAGGGCACTTCCACAACACCCGCAACACCGCTTTGGCCAACATCGCCGCGGCGATCGACACCGGCGTGAGGGTGTTCGACTCCAGCCTCGGCGGGGTGGGGGGCTGCCCGTTCGCTCCCAAAGCCACCGGCAACGTGGCCACCGAAGACGTGGTGTATCTGGTGCATGAGATGGGCTTCGACACCGGGCTGGATCTGGACGCGCTCATCGATACCACCGCCTGGCTGGAAGCCCAACTCGGCCACGGAGTGCCCAGCCTGGTGGCCAAGGCCGGCGGATTTCCGAAACCTCGCTGAGCCCCTCATCGCAGTGGCCGCCGCGCTCATGTCGGCCGCTTCTGGTATTGGCCGCCGGGGCTGCCCACCACCTGTCCGTCGGCCAAAATGCGCTGGCCCCGCAGCCAGACGTGGCTGACCTTCCCGGTGAGCTCTTGGCCCTCGAACGGGGTGTAGCCCTGGCTGGACTCCGACTCGGCGGCCCGCACCACATGGCTGACCCCCGGATCGAGCAAGGCGATGTCGGCGTCGTAGCCGATCCCGATGGTGCCCTTGGTGCCCAGCCCGTAGCGCCGCGCCGGATTCCACGACAGCAGCCGGGCGATGTCGGCCAGCCCCAAGCCCCGCTTGACACCCTCGGAATACAGGCCGTTCAGCAGGTACTCCGTGCCGCCGAAGCCACTCTTGGCCAGCCAGATGTCGTCGGGGTTCTCTGCGGCGACCTTGGCCTCGGTGCGACAGCAGGCGTGATCGCTGACCACCCAGTCCACCTCGCCGGCCAAGACGTGCTCCCACAGCGCCTCCACGTCGGTTCGGGGGCGGATAGGGGGGTTGACCTTGCCCCACGGATCGCCAGAGGTCTCGATGTCCACCAGCAGGTGACCGATGGTGACCTCCCGGCGGAAGTCCACATTCTCGAAGCACCGGCTCATGCGCAGAGCGGCGTCCATGGCCTTGGCCGACGACAGGTGCAGCAGGTTGATGTTGGACACCTCGGTCTCGTGGGCCAGATACGACGCAACCGTCACGGCCAGTCCCTCCGAATGGGGGGGTCGAGACGCCGAATAGGCGGCCAAACCAGCCAGGCGGCCCTCGGCTTCGACCAACTTGGTGTAGGCGGTCATGATCTCGGCCGACTCGCAGTGCAGCGAGAGCGATAGGGCGTCGGCCAACTCGGGGTGGGCCTGGCGGGTCTCGGCGATTCCCCGCATGATGAACTCGAAGTGGGCGTAGTCGTAGCGCTCGCCGGGCGGGGTCATCAAGAAGCTGGCCTGGTCGTCGCTGGCGCCGTGCAGGCCGTGGCCGCCGTAGAACATGAAGATCTTGAACGAGGTGACGCCGAATTCAGTGGCCAGTGTGGGTATCTCGTCGATGTGGGAGGCCTGCATGGGAGCGAGATGGAAGGCGTAGTCCACGTAGCTGCGGCCGTCGATTAGCCGCAGAACCTCGGGGAAGAACTCGGCGTAGGGGCCGCCGCGGTTGAGGTAGTACTGGCCGGTGCGCATGTAGTTGAGCACGGTGGTGGTGCCGCCCTGGGCTGCGGCCCGGCTCTCGCTGGTGGCGTCCTCGTCCAATGGGTTGTAGATGCCCATATGGGTGTGGGCGTCCACCGAGCCCGGAAAGGCGATGAGGCCCGAGGCGTCGAACACCTCGGCAGAATCAGAAGAAGCGGCCAGGCCGACGGCCAGACCGCTGATGTGCCCGTCAGTGATGGCGATGTCCAATTCCTCGACTCTGCCCGTGTCGGGGCGAACGACCTTGGCGCCGGTGATAACGGTGTCAGTCATGGCTGTTTCCCGATGGGATCGAGCAGCGGAGCCAGCATGCCGGTGACGCACAGTGCCGAGGCCAGATCGGACAAGTCCTCGTAGATCCGGTCGGCGACGTTGTCGGCCACCAAACCGGCAGTATTGTCGGCAAACTTGGTGGCCAACTCGTCATCGGACAGAGGTTGGTCGGGTCCGCCCCGATTGGCCAGCGCTTCTTCCACCAGGGTGTGGCCCGAGGTGGTGGTCAAGGTCAGACGGGCGGGAAGCTGGCATGGATAGATGGCCATCAATCGGGGGTCGCCAACCACATCGACCCGGGCCATCAGGTCTCGCCGGGTCGGGTCGCAGGCCAATTCGTCTGTGAAGTCGTCCAGGCCGACCCCCAAACCCCCGCCGCCGAGGAGCCCGGCGGCCACGGTGTAGGGACCGCTGAACTGGGCGTGGTAGCCGGTTTCCGGTTTCCGCTTGGCCTCAATGGGCTCGCCGATGGTGCGCACGGTGGGCGGGGCCACCTCCAAGGTGGCGTTGGCTATGTCATCGACACGCACACCCCGCGAACGCAGGGCGATGGCGGCATCGATGCCGGTGTGGGTGAAGTGATTTGCCGGGTAGGGCTTGTAGAAGATGTTCTCTGCCTCCCATCGCTCCCCCAGATCGGCGGTGACCGCCTCGAAGTCGGCCTGGTCTCCGAGAAAGGCTTGGAACAGCCCGAACCGGCCTTCAACAGCCGTTGGCGGTCCTGTTATGCCACGAAGGGCGAGTTGTGCCGCGGTGACTCCGGCCCGAGCGGCCCAGCCGCAGTGCAGTCGTTTGACCGTGCCCCCAGCCCGGTTGGCCTCGATGATGCCGCTGGACATGCTGCACGCAATGCCCATGGCATGGGCGATTCCGTCGGCGTCGGCCCCGAGCAAGCGGGCCGCGGCCGCGGCCGATCCCACCGCACCGCAGATCGAGGTGGCGTGCTGGCCCCGCTCGAAATACACCGACTGGCGGGCTCGGCTGTCGTAGCCGCCCATGCCGAGGCGCACCGTTACTTCCAGTCCTGCCGCCACGGCATCGATCAATGCCGGGCCGGAAGCCCCCTGCCATTCGGCCACGGCCAGTGAGGCGGGTACCACCGTGGCGCTGGGATGGAGGATGGAGGGCAAATGGGTGTCGTCGTAGTCCAGCGAGTGGGCCAGCACGCCGTTGACAAACGCAGCCTCTGGTGCCGACATGGCCCGGCCGCCGCCGATTGGAGTGGCCTGGGGGGCAGAGCACTGGTCGGCGGCAAACCCAATGGCCGCTTGAGAGGTGTCCAGCGAACTGGCCCGCACTGCTATCCCCACGATGTCGATGATGCGAGACGGAATACCGGCCCGCACTCCTTCGGGGACCGGCCCGACGGCCAGCGCACCGAGCTGAGTCAGGATTGGCCTCATGCCAGGGCCAGCGGTCTGACGGGAGCGCCGGTGGCTCCGTAGATGTTCAGATGCGAGAGCACAAACACAAACTCAAACACCCCGGCGGCAGCCAGGCCATCTAGGTCCATCGCCTCGATGATGTTGACGCCCCGCTCCACCAACAGCACCCGGTGGGCAGGCAGCAGGGCATGACCCTGTCCGGCGGGTAGGCATTCGAACGCTAGCGTGTCGGCCCCCACCAGAGCTGCCCCCCGATCCGCCAGCCAGCGAGCCCCCGCTTCTCCCACGCCGGGAACGCCAGTCTCGACTCCCAGATACCGTTGGGGATCGTCGAAGCAGGTGCCCCACCCGCTGCGCACCAACACCGCATCTCCCGCTTGGATCGGCGATTCCTGACGGGCAGCGGCGCCCTCCAACTCGGCGACAGTGATCTCATAGCCCCCTTTGCAGGTGTCTGTGCCCAGCAGCCCAGGAATGTCCAAGAGCAAGCCGCGGCCCACAAACGGCGGTAGTTCATTGATGCCCAGAACCGCGAAACCGCCACCAACTTGTGCTTCAGCGGCGTCCACTCCGCCGTACAGCTGCCCTTGATGACTGACATGGGCCAGAGCATCCACATGGGTTCCCACGTGACAGCCGGTGGTCAGCAGGTCGGCGGCGGCCGACCCACCATCGGGTCGCATCCGGTCACCGTGCAGTCGGTCCAGGCAGTGGTGAAACTGCGGGTGGTTAGGCGACTGGGCCATACCGTTTTGCATGGGTCGGCCCAAGTCGTACACCGTGGCTTGGGCGACGAGATCGATCAGGGCCCCGGCCGCATCAACACGACTGCCGGTCATGCCACCACTCTCTTGGATCGAAGATCGTCGATGCGCTCGACGCTTACCCCGGCTTCTTTCAGCACCTCGTCGGTGTCGGCCCCCAGATCTCGGCCAGTGTGCCGGATGGCGCCCGGAGAAGACGACAGCCCGAACAAGACGTTCTGCATCCGAACCGGCCCCAGGTAGGGGTCGTCAACTGCGGTGATGGCCTCCCGAGCCTGCACCTGGGGATCGGCGGCGTACTGGGCCACGTCGTACACCGGGGCGGCGGCCACCTCAGCGGCGGCAAAGGCGTCCATCACTTGGGCAAGCGGCCGATCCCCGATCCACGAGGACAGGGCGGCATCGATCTCATCAGCGTGCTCGGCTCGACCCGAACCGGTGGCGAACCAGGGCTCGGACACCAGATCACCCCGGCCAACCAGCTCCATCGTGCGACGGGCCACCGCGTCGGCGCTGCTCGACACCGCCACCCAGCAGTCGTCGGCGGTGAGATAGGTGTTGCGAGGAGCGTTGTTGGACGATCGGTTGCCCGAGCGCTGGGCGATGTGGCCGGTCTGATCCCAGGTGACCACATGGGGGCCGAGCGCCGCGGCCAGCGTCTCCAGGATCGACAGGTCCACCACTTGGCCCTGGCCGGTGGCGTGGCGGTGGTGGATCGCCATCATCACCGCCGCCACCCCGCTGAATCCGGCCACGCTGTCGGCCAAGCCGAATGGCGGCAGGGTCGGGGGCTGGTCAGCCTCGCCGGTCATGTGGGCGAAGCCGCTCATCGCCTCGATCAGCGTGCCGAAGGCCGGCCGTGGGGCATAGGGGCCGGTCTGGCCATATCCGGTTACCCGGCACAAGATCAGGCCTGGATTGCGGCCCGACAGCACCTCCCACCCCAAACCCCAGCGCTCAAGCGTGCCGGGCCGAAAGTTCTCGATCACCACGTCGGCGGTGGATGCCAGTTCCAAGAACACCTCAGCGCCTTCGGCATGGCTCAAATCCAGGCCCACACAGCGCTTGTTGCGGGCCACAAGCTTCCACCAGAGTCCGCGTCCGTCCTTTTGCGCCCCGTGGCCCCGCAAGCTGTCACCAGCCTGGGGATGCTCGATCTTGATCACGTCGGCGCCGAAATCCGCCATTATCTGGCCGATCATTGGCCCGGCCAGAACGGTGGAGGCATCGATAACCTGAAGATCGCAAAGAGGCCCCATCATGCGGAACGTTGTTTCTCCCACCGGAACATCAACCGTAGTGTTCCCCAATTTGGGGTGTGCAGGCAACCAATGATAGGGAATTATGGCCCGTCGCCACAGGATCGCGGTATGGTCATTCCTCTGAGCGGAACAGCAGGAAATTCAGACTCAGTGACCGGTTCGGGTCGGGGGGTGGCGGCAGTCGAAAGAGCCGCCGATGTGCTGTTCCTTTTCTCGAAGTCGCACAGCACGCTGGGCGTTACCGAGATTTCCCGTGAACTGGGAGTGTCCAAGGCAGTGGTCCACCGGCTGCTCACCTCCCTATGCGGGCGCAGCCTGCTTACCGTCGACCCGGAAAGCCGGCGGTACGCGCTGGGTCCGGCGGTGCTGGAGTTGGCCGCGGCCTACCGCGACCAACTCGATGTCAGGGACTTGGCCATTGACGAGATGCGAAGGCTCAGTGCCGAGACCGACGAGACCGCCACCTTGTCGGTGCGCCACGGCAACCGCCGGGTGTATGTGGCTCAGATCACTCCCCCCCGCGAGGTGAAGATGACCGTGCCCATCGGGGCGTCGTTCCCGCTGCACGCCGGGGCATCGTCGAAGGCGTTCTTGGCCTGGCTGAGCGACGGCGAGGTAGACCACTACCTGGCCGAGAACCCGCTCGACTCCTTGACCGAGGCCACCATCGTGTCAGTAGAGGAATTGCGCGCCGAGCTGGATCGAATCCGCCAGCAGGGATTCGCGGTGTCGCTGGGAGAGCGCCAGCATGATGCGGGCTCAGTGGCCGCCCCCATCCTCGACCACAACCACCAGCCGGTGGCAGTGATCAGCATCAGCGGCCCGCTTGAGCGCTTCCGCGACAAGATCGCCCGCTCTGCCGCCGCGGTGGTGGAAGCCACCCGAGAGCTCTCGATCAAACTCGGGGCCCGCCCTGGTCCCAGCGCCTGAGGCTCTACGGTGAGAGACCGCGTTCGAGTGGCCGCGGTGCAATTCGCCACCGGGACCGACCTCGACGAGAACTTGGCAACCTGCCTGCGGATGCTGGATGCCGCCGCGGCCGAAGGGGCCGAACTGGTGGTGATGCCCGAGTTCTGCAACCACATCTCCGTGTACAGCGACCGAGACCACTGCCGGTCGGTGGCGGTGGCGCTGGATGGCCCTTGGTTGGGGGCGCTGGTCCGGCGATCCGCCGAGCGCGGGGTCTACACCTCGTTGACGGTGACCGTGCCCCGGGACGGCGACCGGGTGACGGCCACCAATGTGCTGGTCGACCCCCGAGGCCGAGTGGTCGCCACCGCCGACAAGCAGATGCTGATGGGCAACGAGCGCGCCCATCTGAGTGCGGGCACCGAGGTCAGTCCACTGCCTGACACCGCATTCGGCCCCGTGGGCCTGTACTCGTGCATGGACGGTGTGACTTTCGAGGTGCCTCGCACGTTTGCCGTGAGAGGAGCTCGCCTCCTGTTGAACAGCCTCAACTCATTCGCCCTCGACGAGGCCAGGCTGCACATACCAGTGCGGGCGGTCGAGAACGGGGTGTTCGTGGTGGCCGCCAACAAGGTCGGCCCACTGCTTCCCGCCGAACAGGTGCCGCAATTCAGCCGGGCGTTGGGCGTGCCTGCTGAGGCATTGAACGGCGCCGGGGAGAGCCAGGTGGTGGCCCCCGACGGCATGGTGCTGGCCATGGCGCCCCGCACCGGCGAAGCGGTGGTGGTTGCCGACATTGACCTGTCCAAGGTTGAGCCAGGCCGGCTTCGGGGGCGCCGCCCTGAGGCGTACGGCCCGCTGGCCCAGTCCCGCACCGCTCGTCCGGACTCTGGCCGAGAGCCCGAGGTGGTCGCCGGTTGCGTGCCCGGCGCCCGGTCAGGTCCCGAGTTGGTCCACAAGGCTATCGACGCCGGGGCGTTGTTGGTGGTGCTGCCCGAGCTGTCGCCGCCGCCGCCGAACATCCCCTCTGGTGTGCTGGTGGTGACCACTGCCCTGCGCGATGACCAGCACATCGGCCTGGTGTGGTCGGCCGACGGCGTCGTCCACGAGCAGGCGCAAATCCATTACAGCGACCGCCACCCGGTTGCCACGCGGTTGGGTGCCGAGATGGGCTTGTATCCGGCGCCGTTCGGCGACCTGGCCGTGATTGTGGGCGACGATCACCGCTATCCCGAGGTCTTCAGACTGGCTGCCATCGCCGGGGCCCATCTGGCCGCAGTGTGCTGGCAGCCCGAGCACCCCTGGGAGTGCGACTTGGCGCTGATGGAACGGGCCGCGGAGAACCGGATCAGCGTGGTGGCGTGCGGACCCCCTGGACCGCCGGCCTCCACCATGCTGCTCAACCCGCCGGCCGATTCGCTGTGGAACCCCAATCGGTCGAGCCCCTACGACGGGACCATCAACACTCCGATCACCCAGCGGGTTGAGCCTGACGAAGGGCTGCTGATCGGTACCCTGCATCCCGGCCGGGCAGTCAACCGTGAGGTGTCCAAAGACACCGACTTGGTGGGCGGTCGGCCCTGGAGGGCCGCGGCGGTGCTTGTTGGGCCCCCGGCGGAGACCACGGCCGCTGTTTGACCTAGCGATCCCGCGGCACCCGATTAAGCACTGATCTAGCCCAGCGCATCACCGCCTCGTCGATGAACTCCCCACCGATCACCGCGACCGCCCGACCGTCGGCCTTCGCCTCCTCGAAGGCGGCTACCAGCCCCTCAGCCCGGGCGATCTCGTCATCTGACGGGGTGAAGGCCGCATTCGCCGCGGCCACCTGCTTGGGGTGGATCACCGACCGGCCGCCGAAGCCGTGGCGGCGAAGCGACTCGCTGGTGGCCGCCAGCCCCGCGTCGTCGTCGAGGTTGGTGAACACCGGCCCACAGGGCGCTTCGAGTCCCTCTCCCGCCGATGCCACCACCACCCGAGTGCGAATCGGCCACATCTCCAGGGCCTCGGGTGAGGGCTCCATGCCCAAGTCGGCGGCCAAATCGGCTTCGCCCAAGGCCAGGCGCTCCACTTCGGGCACAGCCGCGATCTCGTAGATCTGGGCCACCCCTACCGCCGACTCGATGAGCGCGGTTACCGGGCAGCCGCCGAAGTCGGCCGAGCAGGCGGCCGCATCGGCCTTGGGCACCACCACACCCGCAAAGCCCACGCCATCGGCAACCAATGACCGCACCAGCTCGGCGTCTTCGCCCACCAGGTCGGGGCGGTTGTTGATCCGCACCCAGGCCGGCACGCCGGGGTTGGCCCGGAGCCACTGGCCCACCGCCTCCCGTGCGTCTGCCTTGGCCGCTTCGCCCACCGCGTCCTCAAGATCGCAGATTATGGCGTCGGCCCCTGATTTCAGCGCTTTGTCGAAGCGGTCGGGGCGGTCTCCGGGGACATAAAGCGTGGTGCGGCTCATCGGATTATCGGCTCCTCGCGGCTGGTTGACACTGGCTCGGCCTACTGCCAGACTAACGAAACGTCGTTCCGCTAACCGGAACAGCGTGCCACTGACCACACCGGAGCACCAATGCGCGAGACGCTGAAGGGCGTCCAAGACATCTTCGACGAGCGGGGCCCCACAGACGCCACGGCCACGTTCAACCGGCTGTGGTCTATCACCGAGGAGCTCATGGCCAAGATCGAGGCCCGGTTCGAGTTGACCCGCGACCCGAGCACTGAGGATTTGGAGTCGTACCGGGGAGAGGCCGAGTACCCCGCCGGGCGGCTGGCCGGCTACACCGACCCGGAGATCGACTGGCTCGTCCACTCGTGGATCGGCAACCCTCCGCTGGGGTTCACCAACATGCACGTCACCGCCTGGCTGGGCCCCCACATCGATGTGCCCCATCTGGGCGTCGCCTGGGGAACCCTTCCCGATCTGTGGTTCTACATCGACTTCAACCCCCGCTCCGATCTCATGCTCGACACCGAATCGCTCGACAAATACTGGGGGCCGCTCAACGAGGAGTTCTTGGAGCTTCGGGCCGACGAGGGGCTGGCGCCGTTCACTTCCCGGGCGCTGTACGTCCGCCAGGCGCTGAGCGAGGTGGCCATCTGCTTCACCACGCCGGAGGTCACCTACAACGAGGCCCGACTGGACCAGGTCAGCGATCTGGCCCACCGGCGGGTAGACCAGTGGCTGGCGTGGGTGGACGAGGCCGAGCCGGTGCCGGCTGAGCGCCGGAAAGAACTGGCGGACGCTGACCTGACCCGGCGGCGCAACATCGCCGAGAGAGATCCGGCCAATGTCATGGGGGTGCGTTTCTTCGGCGAGGAGATGACCGACCGTTTGGTGCGCGCCCTGTGGGGCGGCGACCGGGTGCTGCCCCGACCGATTTGAGGGAGATCCCATGTTGATCAAGAACTCGCATCGAATGAAGGGAAGGCCCGCATGTTGATCAAGAACCAGTGGTACGCCGTGGAATTCGGTCAGTGGGTGACCGACCAGCCGGTGCTGGCCCGGGTCCACGGCCACGACCTGGTGCTGTGGCGCAGCCCCAACGGCACGGTAAACGCCCAGTCCGATCTATGCGTGCACCGGGGCGGCTCGCTGGCCGGCGGCTCGGTGGTGGGCGACTGCGTGCAGTGCCCCTACCACGGCTGGCGCTATGGCGCCGATGGGGCCTGCGTAGAGATTCCGGCCAACCGACAGGGCCTGCCCATTCCCAAGAAAGCCCGGGTCGACGCCTATCCCTGCATCGAGCGCTACGGCTTCGTGTGGGTGTTCTTGGGCGATTTGGCGCCCGAGTATCGGCCTCCGGTGCCGGAATTGGAAGGACTCGACGAGCACACCGAGGCCAGGGCCGAGGGATACCGAGCGGTCGTCGGCGAGTTCACCTGGCAGGCCAACTACGACCGGGTGCTGGAGAATGCGGTGGACATTGCCCACACCCCCTTCGTGCACTCCGGCTCGTTCGGCAACAAGGACGAGCCCGAGATCCAAGACTTCGACCTCGACGAAACCCGCGTCAACGGCCACTTGGCGTCGGTCACCGCCACCGTGGAACTCGAACCGCCCCGCCCATCGGGCATGTGGCGGTTCATCTCCAAGAAGGACCGCCCGCCGGTGAGCACCACCACCGGGTTCTACCCGCCCAACGTCTCGATGCTCATCGTGCGGCTGCCCATGGGCGAGATCCGCATCTTCACCGCCGCGGTGCCCCGCGACGAGCACGTCACCGTCTCTAAGTTCTGCATGCTGCGCACGTTCTTCACCGGGGGCTGGGCCGACAAGAACTCCTACGAGCGCACCATCAAGATCTTCAAGGAAGACCAGCCGACCGTTGAGGGCCAGCGCCCGGAGCTGCTGCCGTTCGACCTGTCAGCCGAGCTCCACGTCAAGTCCGACTCCATTCAGCTGGCCTACCGCCGCTGGCGCCAAGAGCAGATCGACAAGGGCTGGGCGCTCGAGACCCCGTCGGACGAGGAGTCCATGCGGGCCGCGGCGGTGATTCCCTCGCCGGCGCGCGCCGGCGACCCCGAGCTGGCCAACGCCTGGGTGTTCCCCACCGTGGGGGAGGTTGGTTCATGAGCCTGTCGGCCGATCTCTGCGTCGGCACGGTGGACGCCATCGCCGACCGCTTGGAGCTCGATGAGACCGTGAACACCCCGCTGGCCTCGGTTATGGATGGCTCGCCGGTGGGTGCCCATCGGGTGCTGGCCCGCGACGGGGTGGCGGAACTGGTGTACGTGGGCATGACGGTGGAGGCCTTCGGGCTGGACAGCCACATGTGCTTCGCCTTCACGCCCGCGGCCAGCCCGGTGCCCCACTTCACCGTGGACTCGGTGCTGGCCGGCCCTCACTATGCCTTCCACCTGGATCTGATCCCCCGGGTGGACCCGGGCGCCAACCTGGCCTACATCGACTATTGCTACGGCCCCCTCACCGAGGTCCACGACGAGACCATGCAGATCGAGGGACTCACTCCCGCCCACCTTTCGCCCCGCCAGTGGCAGCTCATGTCGGCGTGGATGTTGGCCCACCGGGCCGACGAGGACGGCTTTCGGTCGGTGTTCGGTGCGGTGGCCTCCTACCGCGACCACTGGCTGGGCCTAGTGGTCGACGGCGTGCCCGAGTATGCCACCGGAGGGGCCACCGCCGAGCAACTGGCCGATCGCGACGCCCGCAACCGTGCTGCCATCTTCAATCCCGAGGTCGATCCCGTGTGGGCCCGAGTCGACCAACTGCTCGGCCCCGAGACGAGCGCCGACATCCAGGCCAGCTTGAAGACAGCGGCCCGTTCCCCGTCCACCCTGCAATGATCGGATCACCATGAGCGATACTCAAGCCTCCGAGTGGCAGCAGCGCATCACCGGCGAGTGGTACGGCCTGCCGTCGGTATTCGACGCCGAGGGGAACCACACCGGGTTCAACAAGGTCAGCCGGGCCAGCGTGTTCGCCGACGGCAAGGTCACCTACTGGATGCAGTGCAACTTCATGAACACCGGCCCGCTTCGCAACCGGTTCGAGATCAAGGACTTTGAGTTCGGCGTGGACGACCGGGGCAACGACCGCATCTACCAGGGACCCGACTTCTACGGTGCCGGCCACCCCTATGGCTCGCTGGTGGACTCGCACTACTACGCGCCGGGGTGGCGGGCCGACCTCAACACCATGAACCAGATTCTGCCCGACGGCGTGACCCAGGTGTACTCGTCGCTGCTCTATGAGGGCCCCACCATCTTCGCCGTATTCAACGGGGTGTATTTGAACGCCCACGACTACGACACCAACTCCGACACCAAGGCGTGGATCGACGCCCACATCGAGTCGGAGCGGGAGTTGGCCGCATGGCCCCACACCGTGCCCGACCGCACCGGGGGCACCTGGACCGGAGAGTGCGAGGTGTTCGGCGCCGACCAACAGCCAAAGGGAACCGTGAGCGTGCGCCTGCGCCACGACCCCATCGACCTGGTGCGCGCCACCCACACTCTGGAGCTATCCGGGGCCATCGACTACTCCCACACCTACATCCGCACCCGCTCCCACGGCAACCGCTACACCTACGACGGCCCCGACCTCTGGGGCAACGCCATCGCCTACGGCCGCGCCCTCTACACCTCCCAGCACCACGTCAGCGAAGCATTCAAAGTCAAAGGCCGCGAGTTCATCATCGACCGCGACTACACCCTGGCCGTAGCCTGGAAGCTCCATTCCGGCGACCGCATGACCGACATAGTCTTCGGCCCCCTCACCTTCACCCCCGACGCATAACACCGAAACCTGAGCCTTCCTGTAATTCCGGGGAAGATCAGAACGAGGACTACGTTGGAAAGTTGTGGGTAACCTGCGGTATCACCCCGTTGTAGGGGATGCGGACCGAGAAATAGACACGGTGCGGCCGGACCGGCTGCTAATCATTGGCGAACGTGTGCCGGACTCCGTCTCGGTTGCTGCGGCTGCACGTCGGCGCGATGTGGCCGAAGTTCAGCTGCCGACGGGCGTGTACATATTCGATGACGGGACGCGAAACGAGGTCATGGTCGTCACCGATGGCACAGCCGCGGCGACTTCAGCCAACATAGATTGGGCTGAGGAGTCGCATCCGCTTCGCTCTGCGTATGACTGGTTGGGTGTCTGGTGGGATGACGCGGAGATAGTTCCCCAACCGCTGTTCGACATCGACTCGTCTGCGGTAATGCGAGGCGCTGGCCAAGAGGTGGTCGTGCGCCGACGAGACTTCGATCGAGGCAAGTGGTGGTACCAGGTCCGCAGCGATGGTCGCACCTTCACAGCCTCTGAGGCCGGCCTCCAGTTTCCTGAGATCGATGATAATCCATACTTGTGGGTCACTCAGCCGCCTTCGCCCACAGATCGCTTCGCGGCCACCCTCACGCGGGCGAGGCTCCGAGAGCAACTCACCGACACGGTCTATTCGTTTCGCGCAACCAAGACGATCTTCCGCGCCTATCAGTTCCGTCCTGTCATCCGACTCCTGGAAACCGGCGAACTTCGGCTCCTGATCGCTGATGAGGTCGGCCTTGGAAAAACCATCGAAGCCGGGCTTGTTTGGACCGAGCTTGATGCACGAAAGCAGGCGGACCGAGTTCTCGTTGTCTGCCCTTCGATGCTTGTTCCGAAATGGCGTGCGGAGATGCGGGAACGCTTCGACTACGAGATGGTTGAACTTGATCGAACTCAACTCGATGAGATGTTGGAGCGGGTCTACGAAGACCGATTGCCACAGCGGTTCGCGGGCATTTGCAGTCTCGAACGCTTACGGGTCTGGAATGGGCTCGAAGGATTCAACGAACTTGCCCCACGTTTCGACCTTGTGATCGTCGATGAAGCGCATGTATTCCGCAATTCGGAGACGAGGAGCCACGCCCTCGGCGTGCTGTTGTCCGAGTGGGCAGACGCCTTGATCTTCTTGTCGGCAACTCCGTTGAACCTGGGCAACGACGACTTGTTCAGCCTGTTGCAGCTTCTCGCTCCTGGGGAGTTCGACAACCATCATGTCCTTGAACAGCGCCTTGAGCCCAATGCCGTGCTGCACGAAGTGAGCGCCAGCTTCTTTGACCAGGACATGACCAATGCCGACCGGCTTCGCAAGTTGAAGGCTATCGAGTCGCTGGACTTTGGCCCCGCAGTTGCAGGGCGGCCCGAATACCGAGAGCTGACGTCGCTACTTGAAAGCGATGCGCTGTTGCCCGCACAGATCGCCCAGGCAAAGCGTCTGATCGCCCAGCTCCACGCGCTGTCCGCTGTTGTGACTCGAACCCGCAAAGTCGAAGTGCAAGAGAAGAAGGCAGTGAGGGAGGCAATTCCAATTCCCGTGACGATGACGGATGCAGAGGCCGAGTTCTACAACGCATTTGAACGGTGGCAATTTGATAGGGCCGAGGAATTGGGCCTGCCAGCGGGATTTGTGACCCAGATGCCGCGTCGACTTGCCAGTACATGCCTTCCGGCAGCCAGAGATCAGGTACTGAGTTGGTGGGAGGAGAACTGGGACGAGGAACTAGATGAAATTGACGAGGACGCCTTTTGGGACTTGACGGAACCCCCAGCTGAGGTTATTGAACTGGCACGGAGTCTGGGCGATGTAGACACCAAATTCGACGCCTTTGTAAAGGCGATGCGCCCCATCATCGATGGAGGACGTCGGGCGCTCGTGTTCACCTTCTCTCGCCGAGCGCTTCAGTATCTCAGCGACCGGATGAGTGAGGAATTCCGTATTGCAGTCATGCATGGCGGAGTCGACCGGGATACTCGGCACGAGATCATGCGGCGATTCCGCGACCATGACTTCGACGTCCTGCTGGCAAGTCGCGTAGCGAGCGAGGGCCTCGACTTCGAGTTCTGCTCGGCGGTAGTCAACTACGACCTCCCATGGAATCCGATGGAAGTCGAGCAACGGATCGGCCGTGTCGACCGCTTCGGCCAGACCGAGGAGAAGATCCTCGTATTGAACTTTCACACCCCCGGGACAATCGAGACAGACATTATCGAGCGGGTTCATCAGCGTATCGGCGTCTTCAAGGACTCAATCGGCGAACTTGAACCGATTCTCCAGTCGAAGATGAGCGACCTTCGCCGCGACATGTTCGACTTCTCGCTGTCCGAAGAGGAGCGCACACGCAGGTTCGAAGAAACCCTGGCGGCAATTGAAGGGCAACGCCTGGCAATCGACGACGTCGAAGCGGCATCCTCCTACTTGTCGTCAACCGACTCTGCGGAAATCGACGGTCTTGAGGAAGACCTCGAGTCGACTGGGAGGTATATCGGCCAGCCTGAGCTGGTCCTCCTGCTGCGCGATTGGGCGGCATACACACCTGGGGCCTACTGCGAGGTCGACGAAAGCGGCACCCTTCTGATCTTTCGCGGAACCCCGGCAATGGAACCCCAGCTCCTGAGTCTCCAAACAGCAGGCGAGCGATCGCGAACAGAAATAGACCAACTGGCCAAAGCCATGCAGGACGAGCGAGAACTAGTGCTTTGCCTCGACCCGGAGCGCGCTCGAAAGTCCGGACACCAACTCCTCTCGGCGAACAGTCCGATGGTGCGAGCAGCTCTCCGGGTACCGGGGTCAGTTCAACCTCGATTCGGCCACCTAAGGGTTCAAAGCAGCGCCGTAGCACCGGGCTCGTACCTCGTCCTCGTGGCTGTGGCCCGATGGGTAGGGCTTCGACCCTCGGTCGAGTTCTGGACGGCAGCAGTCGACCTAGAAACCTGCGCCGTGACGAACCAGGACGTGGGATCGACCATCTTGGCAGGACTTGCAGAGGCTCGTTTGGGAGAGCAAGAAGTGAGTCCAGAAGTGGACCTCAATGCTCACTTGAGGGAGGCCGAAAGCGCGCTTCGTCGCCGGCAAGAGGAGGAGTCCGACCGTCGCGAAGCCATGAACCGTGCGCTTGTTGAGTCTCGGCGTATCAGCCTGCGGGAGACGCACGCCCGCAAGATTGCTCAGATTGAACGACGTATTGCGACGATGAAGGAAGGGGGAACCACTGATTGGATCCACCTATTCGAATCGCAACTAGGGAAACAGGACCGGCTGCTTCGAGAAGCCGAGGAGAAACTAGAACAAAGTCTTGATGGCCGCATGGACGTGGAGAACATTGCAATCTGCGTGGCGGAAGTGACTCCCGAATGACCGAGAACAAGCTTGATCCGGCCCGCCAAGCTGTGCTTGACGCTGAGCGCGCCATCAACGAGCAATACCAGGACGAGATCAGGCGGCTACTTGCAAGGCAACCTGGGCTCATCAAGCAAGTAGCAATCACCCAAAGCCAGCAGTGGACTGAGTCATCGCTTCCTCGCCCAGAAATTGATAGCACTGCGACCACCGCGATTATCGGCCGGGTAGCGCTCAATAGGGATCATCCATACTCCGACGACCTGGGCCAGACCTTCTACATCGCAGGCTGGCGCATCAAGAATGACGGTCTTGAGACGGTCAACTGGGCCGCACCAGTCGCCAGCTTGTTCTTTGAAGGGCGTTCCTCGGTGTACCCGATTGCCTCCTCTCTAAGGGGGCGGCGAACATTCGTACAGCGCCGCGACGACCTAATCGACTACTCCGACGAGATCGAGCACGACACCTCTGCCGACCCATTCAAGAGTTTGACGCGCCACCTAGAGATCCCAGCAGCGCCAACACGACACAGCCCGATATCGGAACCCGACGAGAAAAGGTACAAATCGACGGGTCCCCATCCGGCCGATCGCCATGAAACGCCGACCATTGAACCTGGCGGCCAACTTGTAGCTGCGTCCTTCGCAGTGGACAAAGGCCGATTTGCGGGTATTCGCGCAGCCGACGCGGTGGCAAGGGTCGTTCAGGAACCGAAACGAGGCCGCATGGGGCCAGTTCTGCCAACCATGCAACCAGACCAGTACCGGCATGTATCTGCCCCCAGCGACCGTGGGCTCATAGTCCAAGGACAGCCAGGAACGGGCAAGACGGTCATTGCGTTACATCGAGCCATCTACCTCTCGAGTCAGGAGCGCGGCTCCAACCGAATCGCGCGCCTCGCGATTATCGGCCCGTCTGAAGGCTATACCGAATATGTGAGGCCGATCCTTGACGAGTTGTCGGAACCAGGCGCCACGATCGATGTCTTCAGCCTTCCGGACCTGCTGCGGTCGATTTCTGGGCTCAGCTCTTTTCCAATATACGGACCCATCAGCCAGATTGAGTGTTCGTGGGAACTTGGTAGGGTGATCGACAAGTTCGTCAGGGCCATGGCCCAACGCCCCAAGTCGGGACGAATCTACCCTCGCGTTCGCCAAGTGGTCGAGGCCTTGAAGCGGGCCAACGAGTCTGAAGTAGCCGATGCGGAGGTTCTGGCCTGGATCCGAGCTCTGCCCAACTGGAATGAGGTCTTGGCGCAGATTCGCTATCTGCCAATGCTCGCCACCATTGCCTTAGCACTTGATCCTCGACCGGTCAGTGAACGGTTCAGCCATCTTATTGTTGACGAAGCACAAGACATCCGGCCCTTGGAATGGCGCATCATCACCACCTCTTTGCTAGAGCCTGGTGGCTCCCTCTCGCTGTTCGGGGACGTGAACCAGCGACGGTCGGACTGGACGGCTCTATCTTGGCACCAGCTGGCAGTTGACCTTGAGATGACCGACGAACATGGCCGATTTCTCGTACAAGAACTTGGGAAGGGGTTTCGTTCGTCGAAACAGATACTCAGGTTCGCCAACCAGTTGCTGCCTCGAGGCAAGAGGAATGAGCATGCGCTTCAAGACGGGCCAAAGCCCACGGTATTGAAGGTATCTCCAGACAGCCTCATTACCGCTGCCGTCGATTCAGCTATCGAGCTCACGAGCCGCCACTTAGGAGTCGTGGCGGTTATCTGTGCTGAGCCGAGGCCAGTGTGGCTGGAGTTCAGGAGGCGAGCCTGGACTCGGGGCAGAAACCAGCACAACTGGACACTGGACGACGCTACTGTCGTAGCCCTTCGCCACGATCAGGCACGCGGCCTCGAGTTCGATGCCGTCGTCGTTGTAGAGCCAGGGGCGTTTCCAACGACAGAGACTCTGAACGATACGACCACAGAGAACGTGGGAAGGCACGGGGTGCTTTACACAAGCCTCACTAGGGCCAACAAAGAGCTCACAGTCGTCCACTCCCAGCGGCTCCCACGACATCTCCGCCCTCCGCGTTGATCGCGCTAGTTGGAGGTCCACCAACCTCGATGTAGAGGAAGGTAGACGCGGAAAAGGAAGATGGAGTGACAGTGTGTTGGTAGAACTAAAGAGTGCTTTGGGTGATCTCCAGTCCCGGTTCTCGGACTCGTTGTCAATCACCTGGCCGGGGCCATTGACCGAGCACCGACAACGATCGCTCGTGGTAGCCGAGGTATTCGGCGAAATCGGTACTGGTGGCTCCGTCCAAGACTGACGGAGGTCGTTGATAGTCGGGGTCTCTCGTGAGGGAAAGATCCTTTGGATGGGAGAGAGCAGCTTTGCAACAGCTATGACGAATAGGGGAAGTAGTCGGTGTCGTCGCGTATGAGGTCGAACTGACTCTTGTCAAGACAATGGTTCCAGATATTGCGACCGGGGAGCCTCAGCTGGCCGCGGGGAGACTTCGGTATCCACCAGGTGGCGGTCTCGACACGCTTTCCCACATGCACTGCGTCCTCCAATGCAGGACCGAAATCGGAATCAGCAGAGGCGATGATCGCGACGTCATAGGCGTTGTTTCGAGCGCCTACGGAGATGTCCAAGGCCATCATCACATCCACTCCCTTTTCCTTCGCTATCCAATCGGATTCATGGCCCGGCTCTGAGGCCCGGTGGTACTTCAGAGGTCGAGTGCGGACCGTGACGCCAGGCATCTGTCCCCAGACTGCCACCTGTCGGTCAAATGACCGGCTGAGTTTCACCCCACTGCGGCTGTCGGGCTGGCCGCGGTACACCCGGACTCCGGCCAGAACGCGATGAGGATCCTTGATCCTGCCGAGATCGCAGAGCAGCTCGCCGAGGCGGAGAGGATGAATGCTGCCTAGTGGTGATGGGGCTTCGTCCGAAGGGAAGAACAGGTCGCGGGCACTGTGGTAGACGTTCTGGTAGTCGATGAAAACGACAACTCGGGTGTCAGGCATCGCAACATAGGCCTTTAAACGATAAACCCCCGCCATGCCCTGCGGAGCAGGCCAGACGGGGAAGATTGGCATCACCCTATCTACAAATGCGGCTCCTTTCAACACTCATGTGGAAATTGCATCCCGGTGCCTAGCCCACAGTCACCAAGACTGAGCGGCTTCCATCTTCCACGTCTTCGGTGATCTCGATGCTGGATGCTCCGATGGGGTCGCGCATGGCCCAGAGGCGGCGGTGGTGCGATGGGGAGGGTTGGTCGGCGGCTACCAGCATGGGGCCGACGCAGCGGCGTAGGGGCCATTGATCGCCCGCCTTGGGTGGTGGTGCTGTCAGGTCGAGGCGGGGCTCCTCACCGGAGGCTTCGGGGACGGCTACTCCCACGATGTCGGCTACCGACCGGCCGGCCAGGGAGAAGAAACCGCCGGTGAGCTGGCGGTCGGGGGCCACTAGGACGGAGTAGGACTCGAACTCGTAGCCGAAGCGGGGCCAGAGCCCTTGTCCGGTGAGGGCACCGGGCTGCCACAGGGTGCCGAAGCCCACAACATCGGGGCCGAGATAGCGACGTTGGGTCCCGTCCACCTCTAGCTCGAAAACCCACTCGCCCGAGAAGGCGGCCATGGGGTGACCGGCTAGTTGGGGCGATGGGTGGCACCGTTGGGTTACCAGCAGTCGGCCCTCTCCAGCTGGCTCCACAATCCGGCGCTGGGCCACCTCGCCGCGAAACGTGCCGTCGGGGTCGTAGACGTACTCGTTGATCAGCCAGTCGCCGCCGAAGCGGTCTTTCTTGCTCATGCCGGTTCGAAGGCCAAGGCTCCGTAGGCCGCTCCCAGTCGCTGCTCGCCCCGATACCAGATGTGGAGCACCGCCTTCATGCTGCCGTCCCGCGACACCACTTCCCGCCGCCACACTCGGAGCCCTCCTGAGAGGAGGTGGAGCTGGCCGCTGAAGCCCCGGCCGCCACTGAGGCTGCCGCTGCCCATCAGATCACCCTCCGGTGTCCACGCCGTCCAGCCGTCCGACAACAGGGGGAACGACAGCCCCGATGAGTAGTCAGCCCCTGATAGTTCCACTTCCCAAGAGCCGTCTTTAGCAGCAACCGCCTCCGCATAGTCATCTGCGCCGGTCGGTGTGTACTTGGCGTCGAGGCGGTGCAGTTGGCCCGACCAGCGGCCGGGCCGGAGCAACAAGAGCTCACCTCGGCCTGCGGTTGGGTCGTCTCGCAACACCTGGGCATCCATCTCCGCCACAGGGGGAGGCACGGGATCCGACGGGTCGACCTGGCGCTGGTATTCCCCCACCACCGCCCATTGGAGCCGATCACCCCGGCTGAGCAAGGCCAGCGAGAGCTGGCGGGTGCCGTCGGGCAGCACCATCAGAAAGAAGCGCTGCGAAAGCCCCAGGTCGGGCCAGTAGTTGTGGGCGGCGACCAGGCCGTCGCCCAGCGCCTCGGCATAGCCGATGTTGAGGGGCCCCTCGTAGGTGCGATGCGAGCCGTGGTCGGCAATGGTGTAGACCCCCGACAGGGAGAACGGCCCGTCGAACTCGACCTCCACCGTCACCCGTCCGGCCTGGTCGTCGGCCTTCACCGATCGGGTGTCGCGCCCTATTCCGGCAAAGCGACCGTTTGCGTCGTAGACCTCGGCCGCGCCGATCCATTCTCCAACTCCTTGGGAGAACGACCCTTGGCTCACATCCGGACCAGGCGCACTGTCTGGGTGTCCACCGGGGTGGCGGCCAGCACCGGGCCGAGGTCGGCACCGGGAGGCTGGGGGGCCAGATACCGGCCCTCGGTGGCCAGCTCAAGCCCGTCTTCGGCAAACGGGTAGGGATCCAGCCCGTAGACCCCTCCGGGACGCTCGACCACCGAGATGGTCACGTCGTCGCCCACCGCCCGGGGCACGTTGGGGAAGTCGGAGGCGCCCCGCTCGCCCTCAGGGGCCAAGTGGAAGTACAGGGAGATGGTGTCGAAGAACTGGAGCTGCTTGTAGGCGTGGAACAGGTATTCGTCGGCGGCGTGGTCGGGATCGTCGACGGCCAACCGCTCCTTCAGGCGGCGCTGGCGGCCTTCCTCGTTGCCCAGCATGGCGTCGACCTCGGGACGCAGCTCGTCGGGGATCACGTCCAAGAAGATCTTGTCGCTCAACCCGTATCGCCCCCGGTACAGGCCATAGGTGTGCATCGAAGAGATGATGCCGCTGAACGGATGATGGTCCTCGTTGAATGCCGGTGATCCCGCCGATGTGGTCACAATCTGGGGCAGCGGGGTGGCGGTCAGGTTGTAGGGCAGCCCGGTGTCGGGGTTCTGAGGAGCCTGGGCGTCGAGGGCGGCCCAGCCCTGGTCGTGGTGGTCGACGATAAACTGCATCGGCTCGGCTGGCGCCAGCCCGTCGAACTCGTCGTTGCCGAAGTTGGCGGCCAGCGACCCGGCGAAGGCGGTGTGCTGGTGCATGGCGATCACGAAGTGGGGGGCGTCGGCGTTCCCTCCGGGGGCGCTTTGGACGATCATGGCCGCTGCACCCGAGTGAAGTCTTGAATCTGGAAAAGGTTGGTGGCGCCGTCGCGCACCTTGTGGGTGATGATGCGGCGGGTGTCGGGGTCCAAGAAGTAGTGGTTGTTGTAGACGATGTTGTTGCTCACCCGGCTGTCGATGGTGAAGACGTAGTTGTACGGCGTGAGCTCGGCGCCTTCGAGGCTGAGCTGGTCGCTGTCGGCGAAGCACCGCTTGCCGTCAACCCCGATTGGGGTGTCGAAGATGGTCTCGCCCACGCCGTAGAGGTTCTCGAAGTGCTCGTGCAGGTGCCAGGTGTTGTCGTCGAGCCAGTACACGTCCATGTGAACGGCGCTGGATTCGAGGAAATCGCCTTGAGGGCTGAAGCTCTTGCACAGCCCCTCCCAGTGGCCCATGAAGCACTGATAAGGACGAGACGAGGCCGGGCCGTAGTTCTTGGTGTCGCTCACCCTGGAAATCGTAGAGTGTGGAGACATCAAATGAAACTGTGTTCCTCTGAGCGGAACATCTTGTGAGGAGAAGCACCGCATGATAGTCCGGGGACTGCATTTCTCTTTTGCCGCCCACCAGGACGCTGCGCTGGCCACGCTGTACTACCCGGGTGACGACCAGCGGCTGGGGGAGGCCCGACTGACCGGGCAGGTACCGGCCCTGGCGACCGATGCCCCGTGGCCGGTGGTTGTGCTCGCTCCCGGCATAAACGTTGCTCCCGACGGCTACCGCTGGTTGGCTCATCGGCTCGTGCCCTCCGGGCTGTGCGTGGTGACCTATGCGGCCATCGGCTCGCTGGGACCGGCCGGGCGGGGCATCACCCCGGGCCTCGACTTGGCTGCCCTGGCCCCCGACACCATCGGCACCCGTCCATCGGCCACCGCACTCGGCCCTCTGCTGGCGGCCCTGGCCGAGATGTCCGGCGCCGACGACACTGCTGTAGCCGGGCACCTGGACCTTTCCCGCGTGGTGGTGGGCGGCCATTCGGCGGGGGGCGCGATGGCGCTGCACAACAGCGATCCGGGGTGGGTGTCGGGCTTGCAGGCAGTGTTCGCCTACGCCGCCCACACCATGGTTGCCACCACATTGGGCCATGGTGAGGCCACGGTCGCACCAGTGCCGGCCAAGGTGCCGGTGATGCTGCTGGGCGGGGCCGACGACGGGGTAATCGCCGCCAGCCGCGACCGCTATCGAGGCGATGAAGGCATCCATGACCCTGTTCGCCGGACGTTCGCAGAGGCCATCGACCGCCAAGACGGGGACTCGTGGCTGGTCGAGCTGGCCGATGCGGGCCATTTCGCCATCTGTCGGCCGGTGGACGCCACCAGCGGCCGCTCCTTTCTGGAGCCGGGCGCCGCCGGGGCCAACTCGGGCGTCGGGGAACTGCTCGGCGACCTCATTGCCGCGTTCACCGCCGACTCTTTGGGGCGACCCGCCGCTCTCAGCCTGGAGCGCCTAGTCGGGCACCAATTGGTCCAGCACTGGGATCGGCGCTAGCCCGTCGCGCCAATGGGCATGGCGAGAGTGCGGACACAAGCCGGCCGGCTACGCGGCCTCGGCGGAGGGCGGATCGATCTTCAACACGACCTCGATTCGGGCCAAGCGTTCGCCGTGGTCCTTGAAGCCATCGTAGACCTCCTTGCGAAGATCGGTCAGATGGCCGGTGAACTTGTCGGTGAGCCTGACTTCAAGGTCGCTGATCTGGCCGGTGAACTTGTCGGTGAGCCTGACTTCAAGGTCGCTGATCTGGCCGGTGAACTTGGTGTCCAAGTTGTGGATTGAGGCGTTGACTTGCTCGAAACCGGATTCGATCTTGGCCTGGTTGTTACGCTGCACGGCCAAGATGTGGTACATGAGCGCGCCGATCACCGACGCGATCAAGATGGCAGATCCACCGATTGTCGAACTCAGAATCGCAGTGTTCATTCGAACTCCCTCAAAGGGGTTTGAAGAGGGGGAAGTGAACAAACACACCCTACCAGGCTGGCCAGCTATTTCAACTGGGCCCACGCTGAGGTGAGCACCGTCGTAGCATCTGGGAAGAGGGGGACAAAGTGACCAAGCGCATCGTCATCACCGGTAGCACAAGGGGTATCGGCAACGGGTTGGCCCGCGAGTTCTTGAAACGGAGATGCCAAGTGGCTGTGAGCGGCCGCTCGCCCGGCCAGGTACACGAGGTGGTGGCCGATCTGGGCCAGTACTACGGCGAGTCCAAGGTCTGCGGCACGGCGTGCGATGTCACCGACCCTGAACAGCTCCAGGAGCTGTGGGACAGCGCGGCCAACACCTTCGGCGGCGTCGACGTATGGATCAACAACGCGGGCATCAGCATCGGCCGCCAGCCGCTGTGGGAGCAGCGCGACCACGACCTGGCCGCGCTGGTCGCTACCAACCTCACCGGCGCGCTGCTGGCCAGCAAGACGGCCATTGCCAACATGGTGCGCCAAGGCCACGGCCAGGTTTGGAACACCGAGGGATTCGGCTCCGACGGGGCCACTCAGGCCGGCATGGCCGCCTACGGGGCCACCAAGCGGGCAGTGCGCTACTTGCAGAGGGCCCTGGGCAAGGACACCGCCGACACTCCCGTGCAGGTGTGCACCGTGTCACCGGGCATCGTGGTGACCGACCTGCTCACCGGCGACTACGACCTCACCTCTGAGCAGTGGGAGAAGTCCAAGAAGATCTTCAACATCCTGGGCGACCACGTCCACACCGTCACCCCCTGGCTGGCCGACCACATCCTGGCCGCCGACAAGTCGGGCGCCCGAGTGGTGTGGCTCACCCGGCGCAAGGCCTTCGCCCGGTTCATGACCGCCTCGTTCCGACGGCGTGATCTGTTCACTCAGGTGGAAGGGGCGTGAGCGAGCCGCTGCGGGCAATGGCGGCGGGGTCGCCACCCAGATAGCTCTGCACCACCGCGGGATCGGCTTGGACCTCGGCCGGGTTGCCCTCGGCGATCACCGCACCCACTTCCATGGCGATCAGCCGGTCGCACACCGAGGTCAACAGCGGCATGTCGTGTTCGATCACCACCAGGGTGATGCCGTAGGAGCGGCGGATTTGGGCGATCACCTCTCCCAGAGCCTCGGTCTCGGCTTGGGCGATGCCCGCCGACGGCTCGTCCATGAGCAGCAGGCGGGGGCGCAGCGCCACGTTGGCCGCCAGCTCGACGAGGCGGCGGGTGCCGGTGGACAAGAGGCTGACCGGCTGATCGGCCAGGTTGCTCAGGCCGAACATGGCCAGCGTTTCTGCGGTGCGATCTTCCAATCGGCGCTCGGTGGGCGATCCGCCGACCACGAATCCGTGGTGGAGAGCTCGCTGGTTGGCCAGGAAGATGATGTCGCGGGGGGTCATGGTGGGAAACAGCGGAGCGTTCTGAAATGAGCGCACCAACCCTCGGCGGCTGCGGGCCTCGGGCGGCAGACGGGTGAGATCGGCGCCGTCGAAGGAAACAGCGCCCGCATGAGGGCGCAGATAGCCGCTTATCAGCTCGAACAGCGTTGTCTTGCCCGCCCCGTTGGGACCGATCAGGCCGAGCGTCTCCCCCTCGGCCACACTGAACGACACGTTGTCGACCGCGACCAAACCGCCAAAGTTCCTGGTGAGTCCCTGCACCTCCAACAACACGCCGCCAGGGCTCGACGATTCAGCTGAGGCCGCCACTGCCACCAGGGCCTTACTGGCCTCATGGTCGGATGGCTCACGGCGGGCCTCGACCGGATCGACGCCCCGCAGCCGGGCGATCTGGTCGATGAGGTTTTGCCGAGTGGAGGCCAGCAATCCGTGGAAGCCCCGCGGCTGTTCCAGGATCAAGATGAGCCACGCGGCGTTCAAGCCGGCCAGCGCCGACAGCTCGAGGTCGAAGAACTCGCGAACCCCGATCAGATAGGCCGCCCCGAAGAGGGGGCCGGTCAGCTCGGAGAGGCCTCCGATGACGGCCAGCGAGACCACGTTGATGCTGTCGCTGGGGGTGAAGATGCTGCGGGTGACAAAGGTGTTGCTCATGGCCAGGATCACTCCGCCCACGCCGGCCACGAACCCGGCGAAGGCATAGGCCTGCAACAGGAGGCGCCGGGGGGCGATCTGCAACACCCGGGCCGCGGCCTCGTTGTCGCGCACCGCCACCAGCGAGCGTCCGAAAGAAGAGCGGCGCAGCACGCTGGCCGCGGCCAGCACGCCGGCGAACACCGACAGCGCCACGAAGTAGAATGCCCGCGAAGTGGTGAGGTCGATGCCGAGCACATTGGCCGGTCGCGACGACAACCCCGCGCCGAACGCCCAGTCTTGGCGGAGCAGCCAGCTGAAGGTGGCCAAGGCGAAGGCCAGCGTGGCAATGGCCAGCAGCAGGCCCCGAACCCGCAGCGCGGGCAGTCCGACCGCGGCCGATACCAACGCGCCCACTGCTCCACCGCACAGCAATCCCAGCAGCAGGCTGCCGGTATCGGTGGCGACCCTAACCCCGGCCACCGCACCGATGGCGGCGAAGGCCACTTGCCCGAGCGAAAGCTGGCCGGCCAAGCCGGTCAAAAAGCTAACCGAGATGCCGATGGTGGCAAATGCGACGATGGTGGACAGCACAAAGGCCGATCGGTTGCTCATTCCGAGCGGAACCAGCGCAGCGGCCACCGCGGCCGCCCCCCCGACCACCCACCCCAGATTCCTGATAAGCCACACATCGCGGTAGGCGTCGGGCAGTCGCCGGCTGGGGGCCAGGCTGGACCACCTCTCCGGCAGTTCCCGGCCGACCCGCACCTGCATGGCCACGCCCGCCAAGATGAGCAGGAACAGGGCGACCTCGAACCACCCGGTGGCCTCGGGGTTGGAGGCCATGATCTGCTCGACCATGCCGATCCCCACGCCTGCGGCGAACGCCACTGGAAGGTTGGCGAATCGGGCCAAAGCGGCCACTGCGAGACCGCGGATGATGAAGTCGGGACCGAGGGCGTCGGCGGTGACCGTCGACTGGTTGGGGAGGATGAGCATGGCCGCGAACGCCGCGATGGCCCCGGCCAGCGCCCACGACAGCATGGCCATGTGGCGGGGGTCGACGCCCGACAACGTGGCCGAATCTGGGTTGGCGGCCGCACCCCGAATGGCCAGGCCGAACCGGCTCCGCTGAAGGAACAGATAGAGCCCGCCTACCACTACCGGCGACAGGCACAACAGCGCGGTCGCCGACGGCGAAACGAAAACGGTGAGGTCGAATTGGGGGAATCCCGACGGTTGGGGAAAACTCCCGCCGCCCAACCCTCCCTTGGAGAACGACAGCGCCAGCAGCAGCAGTGCCTCGGCCGCTCCGAGGGTGGCCACCATCGACAGTACCTTGGGAGCGGCCGCCAGCTTGCGAACCACGAACGCCTCGATGCCGGCGGCGATCAGCGCGGCCACGATGAGCGCCCCGGCGAAGCCCACCCAGTAGGGCACTCCGTAGTCGTTGACCACCACCGACATCATCGCCGCCGCCACCAGGCCTATAGACCCGTGGGCGAAGTTGATGAAGCCGCTGGAGCGGAAGGCGAGAACCAAGCCGATGCCCAACAGGGCGTAGCCGAAGCCGAATATCGTGCCCAGCAGCAGCAGCGGGCCGGAGACGTCGAAGGTGCCCATCACTGCACCCCTGCGAGTGGCTCGCGCCCTTCGCTGCCGCTCAGAGCCTGGGCCAGACCCTCCAGATAGGCGGCTTGCAGCAGGTCGGGTCTGGCTCTGAGGTCGGCCGCGGGACCCGAATAGCCGATTTCGCCTTTTTCCATAACGTAGGCGTGGTCGGCCACCGACAGCGCAATGTTCACCGACTGCTCCACCAGCAGCACCGCGGCGCCTTGGTCGGCTATGCGGCGGACTACCGGCAATAGGTCGGCGATGACTGTCGGGGCCAGGCCCAGGGAGAACTCGTCGACCAGCAGCAGGCGGGGAGGGGCGATGATGGCCTTGGCCAAAGAGAGCATCTGCTTCTCGCCTCCCGACAGGGTGGCCGCCCGCTGGTTCGAGCGCTCGGCCAGGCGCGGGAACAACCCGTAGGCCTCGGTGATGGCCTGCTCGCGACGGCTGGGGCCGGCCCCGTGGGCGAAGAGGCGGAGGTTGTCGGCCACGGTGAGGGGGCCGACAACGGCCTCGCCTCCCACGATCTGGTGCAAACCCATACCCACCCGCCAGGTGGGACGGGCCTTGGTGATGTCCAAGCCGGCATAGACAATGCGCCCGCCGATGGTGGGCTCAAGCCCCGAGATCGTCCGCAACAGCGTGGTCTTGCCGGCGCCGTTGGTGCCCAGCAGGGCCACTACCGCGCCCTCTTCCACTTCGAGCTCTACGTCGAAGAGCACCTGCACCGATCCGTAGGCCACCGACACCTGCTCCACCGCCAGCAGCGGCTGGTCTTCGTCAACCCGGAAGACCCGGCGGGGCACCGTGGTGGCCTTGGCGAGGGCGACGGCGGTCGTCGCGTCGCGAGCAGGCGCCGCGAACCGGCGAATGGCCCATCCCGCGCCCACCAGCCCCAGCCCCAGCCACCCGACCTTCCACTGGTCCGACCAAGTCCCGACAACCCGGGCGTTGACCAGCGACGCAACCACCCCGCCCAGGCCGGCCCAGAGCACTTGGCGGGCGGCTGCTGTTCGGCGCACTGCGGGTGCCAGCGCTGCGAAGACGGAGGCATCCAGTCCGGCGGCGGCCAGGGCAATGGCCCCGCCGGCCACCAACCAGCACACCACCATGCCGATGTAGGTGAACGAGACGCTTCCCAAAGACACCAGGATTCCGGCGACCACAAGCTGGGTCCCGATTGCGTCAGAGCGGCGGCTGCCGGTGAGACGGTGCAATCGGTGGTACCACGGCCCGAACAGGCTCATCAACGCGGCGCCCCCGGTCCCCGCGGCCAACACCGCGGCGTTCTGGGCGGCACTGCGCTGCCATTCCCCCAGCAGAAGCGACTGGGCGGCGTCGGCGCCGCCGATCACCACCGCCCCCACCGCGAAGGCCGCACCGTAGGACCGACGGGCCCAGGGAACATCGGTCCGCGCCACGGTGAACTCCACCTCATGGTCTTCGTCGTGGACCAAGCAGTGTCGTCCAACCAGCAGCGTCCCGCCCAGCATCAGCGCAGCGCTGATCCACAGAACCGTCTCGTAGGCCAACGGGGTGAACATGGCGGCCACAAGAGGCCACGAAGCCCCTGCGGCCACCGCCGCCCAATACCACGACATCGTGCGGAACCGATCGGTGGTACGGGAATCGGTGGCCAGCAAGATCCGATGGACCCCCAAACCGGGTGCCGCGCCCAACCCCAGCAGCACCCCGCCCAAAGTGAACAGGGCGACCTCCACGGTCCAAGCCATCAGAACCAGCCCGATGGCTGCCGCCAGCCCGCCGAGCACCAGCGTGAGTCCCGCGGGCAGCTTGTCTCTCAGCCGCGGCATGGCCAACGCGGCCATCACCGCCACCGCGCCTATCAGCGCAGACTCGCCGGTGATCGCGCCCAACAGGTTGAGGCGGTCGGCGACCTCTTCCCGCTGGAATAGCAGCACCGGCAAGGGCGATGCCAGAGCCGCCCCCTGCCAGGAGACTGCGGTCAGGAGCCGAGAATTGTCCGGTCGCCCCTCAGCCTCGTTGCCCATCTCGGCCGATCATCCGTCGAAGTCAGCCAGGTCGCCGGTCAGCGCCATGCACTCGCATTCGGGGTCGAATCGGAAGGTTCGGAATTTGTCGCCGCCTGCATAGCTGCCCTCGGTGAACTCCACCCCATAGACCGACGCCGGCTGGAAGCTGTCGCCCAGCCTCCAGACCCCCTCGCTCACCCCCTGAGCGCTCACCTCGGCAATGTGCGGGCTCGCCGCGGCGAGCAAGCGGAACACGTCGCAGAAGATGAGCCCGGTGCGAATGTTGGCCCGTTCGGTGAACTCCTGCCCGGCGTCGGCGAAGATGTCGGCGCATTCCTGTTCGGCATCGGTGGCAGGGAAGGCGTATTGGCTGTCTTCGATGTCGTATCCGGGCAGCACGCTGATGCCGCTGGCCCCCGGCATCATCTCGGGGAAGTTGAACACATTGAACTCGGGAGCGTCGTAGCTGGTCACGGCGTAGGCGGGGGCGAAGTTCTGGGTGATGCTGGTCTCGATGAACCATGACACCAGGCGAGACCCGCCGATGGCCACCACTTTGTCCACCCCTGCTTCCTTGAATTTGATGATGGCCTGGAGCTGGTCGTTGTTGAATGATGTGCCGTCGGTGGGGTCGATGGTGTTGTAGGAGGCCACCTCCACCCCTGCGGCGGCCAGCCGGGGGGCGAATTGCTGGTCGTACACCCGCTGGCTGAGCTCTGAGTCGATGGCGATGATCCCCAGCGTGGCCCCGTCGAACCAGCCGTCGGCGATGAGAGCGTCGGCCAGGCCGCTCACCAAGTCGTCGTAGGAGGGGAGCAGGGGCGACCAGTAGTAGGGGGCCAATTCGTCGAAACCGGCGTTGTCCACCGGATACAGCGTGGCGTCGAACATTAGGGTGTTGGCGTTGTGATAACAGGGCCGGGCGTTCTCCTGGAGCTGGCCGGTCATCACGACCGCGAACGCCCTGTCGTCTTGGGTGATGGCGTTGCAGAGGGCCTCCTCGGCCACCGGGCCGTCGGTGATGGCGTTGAACACGGTGATCTTGGCCTCGATCTGGCGTCCCGCAATGCCGCCTTGGGCGTTGAAGTGTTCCACCAGTGCGGCAACTTGGGCTTCTCGGTCGCCTTCGTCGGGGGTCTCCCAGCCGAACGCGGCGGCCACTTGGGAGGTGTCGGTGATGATGAACGACATGGTGATGGTGTCGTCGGTGACGCCGGGGGTGTCCGGCCCCGCGGGCACCAATCCGCCTGAGTCATCAGTGGCAGCGGGAAGCTCGTCTGGCTGGTTGTCATCGGGTTCTGCGGCCGGAGCGGCCGGTTCGACGGCTGCCCCGCCAGTTGCCGTGGCGGCGGCCGTGGCGGCAGGGGTTGTCGCCGGGGCGGCTGGCTCGGCTTCATCTGCTGCTTGAGAGCAGGCCGCGGCCACCAGAACGGCGAACAGCACCAGGCCGGCCTGCCGAAGCAGAGCAAATCGAGAGCGGCGGTCGGCAGTGGCAGTCACGGATCCCTCCTGGTCATGGGGATTGCGGGTCATGGGGATTGCGGGTCATGGGGATTGCGGGGTCGGGGGACGAGTGGCGTCGGCAGCCCGCACCGCGGAGCGATAGGCCGAGCGCCGTCGGTTCAGCGCTTCCAGGGTGAAGTACGCCACCAGCGCGAGCACGACGAGCACGGCGGCAGTCTGCCCCCAGCGGCCGATGTCGAGCCACCAGCTTCCCAACAGGTGCAGCACCTCGTCGTTCATCCCCGTCAGGTACAGGAACGCGCCCAATCCGGGGCCGAACCAGGGAAGCCTCATGAGCGGGTTCACCGGTCGTTCCCAATCCGCTGGCGCTCAGTGCCAGAGTTCACCGCTGGCCCCCGACGGTGCCGAACTGGTCGCCTTCTTTGCCGAATATCAGATAGGACGCCGCTTCCAGGCGCCCCCTCTCGGCGGGAAACCCCTGGACCAAGCCCATCGACAGGTCGCGCAGACCCCGGGACACCGCCCCCGACATTCCGGTGTTGCCCGTTCCACAGGCTTTGAGCGCCTGCACAGCCACTGCGAAGCAGTTGTCGGCGATCTCACCCTTGGCTATCCGCCAGTTGGCCACCACATCGTCTTTGGGGAGAACCTCGGGGTCGGCGGTTTCCAAGAGGATCTGGCGGCGGGCCCAGAGGTAGGCGGTGTCCAGGTGGGCCCGCATCTTGCCGAGGAGTTGCCGGTGCAGGTCGCTGCCCCCGATGGGCTCGTCGGTCCCGTGGTAGGTGGTGGTGGTCAAAAAGTCCAGCGCGAAGTCGTACACTGCCTGGGCTGCGCCGATGTAAACCGACGACAGCGCCACTTGGTTGCCCACGAAGCTCCCCCGGCTTACCTGGGTCATCTTGACAAATGTACCCGGCAAGGCCAGGGCATTCTCATCTGGTACGAAAGCGTTCTCAAGCACGATGCCGTGGGTGGCGGTGGCCCGCATCCCGATGGCATCCCACTTGGCCCGCTCGCCCACCCCCGGCGTGTCGCGGGGTATCAAGAAGACGGCCAGGTGCTCGGCCGTGTCGCCGGTGTCGAGCTTGGCCGTCACCAGGTAGTCGTCGGCCACTCCGGTGGCGCAGCCGAAAGACTTGACTCCGTTCACCAGCCATCCTCCGGCAGTGCGCGACGCCTCGGTGGCGATGGTGACCGCCGCATCCTTGGAACGCACCGACTCGCTGGCGAAGTTGGCTACCCACCGGCCTTCTGCCCCCATGCGGCGCAGCACCTTCTCGCCGAACGCTCTCACGATGGGCACCTCGTCGTCGGCGAACAGCCCGGCGTCGATGGCGGCTAGCGGCAGCAGGCCTCGAGACGATCCGCTGCACTGGAAGAAATAGGCCAGCGCCGTCGACGGGCAGGCGGTGGCCATGGCGAAGGTGGCGGCTGACAAGTCTCGCAGTCCGCCCCCGAGTCCCCCGTAGGCCACCGGCACCGTCAGACCCAGCAGGCCCGCTTCGGAGATAGTGCGGACGTGCTCCAGGGGGAATTGGCCCGCCCGATCGGCCTCCTCCGCCCGCTCGCCCAGCGCAGGCCGAATCCGGTCGACCCGGCGAGCCCGCTCGCGCTCGGCCGCGGTCATGTCCTCCACCAGCATCTCGCCGGTTGTCTGGGCTGAGCCGTCAGCGTGCATTGCCCGCTCTCTTTTTCTTGGCGATGGCCGACCGGAGATCACGTTGGCCCTCCGCCACCTTGTACCCGGTCACATCAGGTGGCTGCCCTGCGGCGCATGAGCCACAGCCCGATGAGCGCCAGCACCGCGACCACAATGATCACCGGCAGCAGCCACACCCACACCGAGCTGCCTCCGTCATCGTCATCGGTGGCCGGGGCAGCCACTTCTTCAACCGGCTCGGGTTCGGCGGTGGGCTCTGGTTCGGGCGCGGCTTGGGTTGGCGCCGGGGTGGGCTCGGGGGCCTCGGTGGCCGCCGGGGTGGGCTCGGGCGTGGGTTCTGGTTCGGGCGCGGCTTGGGTTGGCGCCGGGGTGGCCGCCGGGGTGGGCTCGGGCGTGGGCTCGGGCTCGGGTGGCGCAGCAGCGGCAAACGTGACCAATTGGGCGGCAGAGTTCGAACTCGGCCCGATGCCGTCGGAGACGATCACATAGCACGGTGTGCTCTCGTCGCATTTGTCGGGCACCATCGTGACCACATAGTCAATGGTCGCGGTTCCGTCCTCGCCGACTGTGGCTGTGAATTGCCCCATGTTGCTGAAGTCGCAGTCTCCCGGACCGGCAACCGGAAAGTTGAAGCAAGTCAGCACCGTTGCCGTGTTGCCCGGCAAGAAACTGCTGGCCATCACGGTCACGGTCTCGCCGTCGGCGATGTCCTCGGTCTTCGACAGTTCAACCATCTCCCCGTTGTGACTCGGGCCGCCATGGTCGGCGACCGCCACCGGACCAGCCAGAAGACTGGCCAGCGAAACAACAAGCGTGGTCGCGAGCAAGAGGCGAAGGTTGGCGCAGCGCATTGAGTGTACCCCCGGTAATCGTCGCCGATAGTCCTGCGGAACTGGTTCCGCAGCACGACAGGAGACTAAAGCGAAACAGTGTTCCGGTCAAGGGAACAACCCTCGCCGCTTTGCCTGGCCGCTTTAACACTCAGCCAACCCGTAACACGCCGACCTCCTCGAGCTCGGCGCTCATGGCATTCACTGCGTTGATCATGCTGGCCTGGAGCATGTAGGCCCGGGCCTCATCAGGGTCGGCGGCCCGGGCGGCCATTTGGTCGAGGGCCCGCTGGCGGGCGGCGCCGTCGGGGGCGGCCAGGCTCTGAGCGTTGTCGTGGGTGTGCCGCCGCACGTAGTCGATGGCCAGATTCCGCCGCAGTTCCGCGTGGTGGGCCAGGCGGTCGGCGCCGATGTCATTCCGCAGCATGGCAGCCAAAGACGCCCCCAGCAGCACCGCGTCATGGACGCCGCCGTTCATGCCCATGCCGCCCAGTGGATTGTTGATGTGGGCGGCATCTCCCATCAAGACCACCCGGCCCACCAAAAAGCGGTCGGCCACCCGCTGGTGGACCCGGTAAATCGTCCGGTGGGCAACCTCGTAGGGTTCAGGGCGATTGACAATCCCCTGAAGCCGCCGCTGGGCGCTCTGGTCGCCGAGCGCCTCGTCGTCGGTCTCGTCATTTCCGACGGGAAACAGCGCCCGCCAAAGATCCCGAGTTCGCAGCAGCACCAGCCACTCATCGGGATCAGAGATGTAGTTGACGTAGGCCAACTCGGCGAGGTGGTCGGCCATCTCGAATGGGGTGGAAAGCACCAAGTAGCGGTCTTCGTAGGTCATGCCGTCGAAGCCCAGGCCCAGCGACTTGCGCACCGCGCTGGCCGCGCCGTCGGCGGCCACCACCGCATCGGCCACCAGCGTCTCACCGGAGGCCAGATGGGCTGAGGCGCAGTCGCCGTGATCGACGGCGCCCACCACCTCGGCACCGAACCTGACGGCCACATTGGCCATCGAGCGGAACCGGTCGAGCATGATCTCGCACAGCTTGAACTGCTCGCATTGCAGTCGAAATGGGTGGTCGGTCACATCGGCCAGTGCGGTGAGGTCGAACTCGGCCACCACTCCCTGGCGCCGGTCCCGATAGGCGAACCGGGGGGCTATCAAGCCTCGCTGGACCATCTCGTCGACCACGCCGAAGCGGTCGAGCAGGTCAAGTGTGGCGGGGTGGAACGTCGATGCCCGCAACTCACGGGGCAACTCGGGAGCAGCTTCCAGCAGCGTCACCTCGACGCCGCCTGAAGCCAGCTCGGCGGTGGCCACGCACCCGACAGGGCCGGCGCCGACGACGACCACGCGGGGTGGCATCGGTCAGAACTCGCGCAGCATCATCCCGTGGCCCACGAACTGGTCGTTGATGTCCAGCGTGCGCAGGGCGTGCCACAGGCAGATGGCGTTGATGGCCAGCACCGGCTTGCCCAGCCAGCGCTCGGCCTGGTCGGCCACCTCCACCATGGACAAGTTGGTGCCGCACTGCACGATGGCGTCGATGTCGTCGCCGTCGATGCCTTTGAGCACCTCCACCAGAGTCTCTGGAGTCACGTCGGCGATCGACGTGGCCGAATCGCAGCGCAGGCCGTGGACCCGCTTCACCTCGTAGCCGCACTCGGTGAAGTAGCCGTACACCTGCTCATCGGCCGCCGGCTGGTAGGGCGTCAGGCAGGCGATTCGCGACACGCCGAGCCGCTCCAGGGCCGAGTTGCAGGCCGCCGCCCCCGATGTGATGCCGATATCACCGGCGATCTCCGTCACCCGAGCCTGGAATGCGGCATTGCCCTCCTTGCCTCCCCAGAACGTCTCGGCCGACATCCCCATCAGCAGGTGATCGGGTTTGCAGGTCATGAGGTCGTGTACCGCGGTGGGGATGGTCTGGCGGATCAGGTCCAGAAAATGGAGAAAGGCCTCGTCGCTGCTCAAATCGGGGGCCTCGACCAAAAAGCGCCCGCTGTGGAACGTGACCCCCGGGGGCCGCACCCGAGCGAAGTCGTGCTCGACCACGGTGTTGGTCGACGGCACGATGACCCCGATCTTGGCCCGGTAGCCGACAACATCAGGCATAGGCATTCCTCTCGATTCGCTCTGTTGCGGAATGATGTTCCGCTCTAAGGAACACTAGCCGCCCCTATCAAACCCCACCCTTCGATCTGCATTCCACACCTGCTTGACGATTGTTCAGTCTCAGCGGTCTAGAAGCCGGTCGGCGGGTTCCTTGTTGCACCACTGTTCGGATACTTTCGCCCCGTGGCGATTTCTGAGTACGTGATCTTCGATTTGGAAGCCAACGCCGACCAAGCCCACCCGCCGCAGCACGAGATCATTGAGATTGGTGCTGTTTTGGTCCGCGACGGCGAGGAGACCGATCGATTCGAGACCCTGGTTCGTCCCTCCCGGCGTCTGCGCCCTCAGACTCTGGAACTCACCGGCATCACCCAAGAGATGGTGGATGATGCCCCCCGACCGGCGGAGGCGTTGCGCTCCTTCCGCAGTTTTGTGGGGAATCGCCCACTGATCGCCCACAACGGGCATGGGTACGACTTCTTGCTCCTTGATGCCTTTGGGGAGCAGATTCCCGACTACCAGCGGCTCGACACATTGGAACTAGCTCACATCGTCTTCCCCCGGGCGGGAAAGGGCATTGTCGGCAACATCGACGGCGGAATACCTCCGAACGGCCGCAGTCTGGACGAGTTGGCCCGACACTTCTTCGGAGACCAGCCCCGGGGTGCTCACCGCGCTCTCGACGATGCTTTGCTCTTGCATCGAGTACTGCTGCGGCTGTTGGCCGCCATGGATGAAGGCTCCCCAATGCGTCGTCTCCAACGTTGGGTTCTCCAAACCGGCAACCACCCGTGGGCAGCATTCTTGTCGTCGCAATCTGAACGCATAGCTCTGGCGGATGTCGTGCCGCTTCCCGAGCCGCCGCAACCAAAGCCGCCGGCAAGGCCATTCAGTCCTGATGCCGTCACCGAGATGTTCCAAGACGGCGGCACGCTGATGGGCCAGTATCGAGAACCCCGCAAGCAGCAAACCGAGATGGCAGAGCTCATTGCCGACACCCTGCATAGCGGGGGTCGACGGCTGATCGAAGCTCCCACCGGAACCGGCAAGACTCTGGCCTATCTGGCGCCGGCCATCACATATGGCGCGGCCGCCCAGCGGCCCGTGGTCGTGGCCCCACATTCCAAGGTTCTTCAAGACCAGGTGATGGCGACCCTAGAAGAGCTTCAAGAAGACCTCGGCCCGTTCGTCTATGTCCTGCTCAAGGGCATGGGCAACTACGTCAGCCTGGACTCGCTGGACGGAGAATTGGATGCTCTCGCCTCTGCGAACGGGGCTGCCGGGGCGTCAAGCGAAGGGCCGCCTCAACCCGCCTTCTCTCATTCCGGGATCCTGGTCCTCGCCATTCTCTGCGGCTGGGTGGCCCAAACCAGAACCGGCGAATGGGACGATCTCCGCACCGGCGCCATCGAGAAGAGGATTCCCGAACTACGACGCATCCGCCGACTGCTCAGCGTGGCTGAGGCGCCGGGCGGTCCACCCAAGGAGCCGCTCGACCACCGGGACTTCTTTCGGCGGGCCCGCGATCTCTTCCCCCAAGCTGACGTGGCCGTGCTCAACCATGCCCTGCTGGTGACTTGGGATGACTGGCTGCTCTATTCCAAGCACCTGATTCTGGACGAGGCCCACAATCTGGAGGACGCCGCCACCGACGCGCTCTCCGACGAAGTGTCCGAAGGCGACATTGCCGATCTATGCGATTCCGTCTGGGATCCTTCGAGGCGCAGCGGGGCGGTGGTCAGCGTCGCCCGAGCGGCCAGATGGCCGATCGGCAATGAGCGGCTGGACGCCATTCGCCTCGCTACCGAGGAAATCCGATCGGCATCTGCCCTCTTCGGCCCGGCCTTCGTCCATTACTTGCGGACTCGCACTGGTGCGGGGCAACAGGACCCGTACCCGGTGTCATACCGGATAAAGAAGGGCATCGACACCCGCCATCCCGACTACGAGCAACCAGTGCTGGGCGCAGGCCGCCACCTCCAAGACGCTTTGATCAATCTGGCCGATGCGTTCAACGATGTGAATCTGCCCGAGGATCTGGCCTCCGGCTATCGGCGGTACCGCTTGGAGGCCCGGATCAGCCGATTGGGTAAATATGCCCGGGATGCGGCGAGGACCCTCGGACATGTGCTGTGGGCCTCCAAGCCCGAGGAGTGGATAGCCATCGGCGGGACCCGCCACACCGAAGACGGCTGGAAATGGGATCTGAAACGCGCCCCCGTCTCCGTGGCCGATGATCTGCGTTCACTCTGGGATTCGCTGGACGCCACCGTGCTCACCTCGGCCACCCTGAGGGTGGGAAACAGCTTCAGCTACATCCTCAGCACCCTGGGTTTGGACAGCGCCGATCCCCGCTCCCTCGACAGTCCCTTTGCCTGGCTGACTGAGAATCACATGGTGCTGCGAACCGACTATTTGCCCGCTCCCCGCTCAAGGCTGATGGAGGAATTCAAGACGTCGGCGGCCTCAGAAATTCCCCGGCTGCTCACGCTCACCGACGGTCGGGGACTTGTCCTGATGGCTGCTCGGTCACGGATGGAATTCGTTCGGGACCATGCTCGGCCATTGCTCGACAACGAGCAGATCCCGCTGCTGGCCCAGGGCGATGACGCCGCGCCTGCGCTGGTCGAGCGGATGCGGAGTGAGTTGGCCACCAGTTTGATCGCTCTGCGCTCATTCTGGGAGGGAGTCGACATTCCCGGCGAAGCCCTGAGCCTGCTGGTCATCGAAAAGATCCCGTTCGACTCACCCGCCGATCCTCTGATCGGGGCCCGAACAGAGCTGATGGAACGCCGCGGAAAAGACCCGTTCGCCGACTACATCGTGCCCAAAGCGGCTATCCGTTTCGCCCAGGGCGCAGGCCGATTGATCCGCACCGAACGCGATCGCGGGGTCACGGTGGTCTTGGACAACCGGCTGTGCCGAGCCGTTCCCTATCGGGATCAGATCCTCGGCACCCTCCCCGGCCCCCCTCGACTAGAGCGGGCTAACTGCGCCGAGGTCGCATACCAGCGCATCGCCGACCATCTCGGAGATGTGGTTTTCGACGAGGCGATGCGCCAACGGCTCCAGGCACTACCCAGCGCCGACCCGTGGTCTGCGCTCGCCGAACTGGAACTATCCGAGTCTGACCTCGACGACGAGACCAGGATCGATCAATGCCTCGACCGGGTTCGAGAGCGCTTCGGCTTCAAGCAGTGGCGACCCGGTCAGCGAGACACCATGATCCGCTTCCTGCGGGGCGACGACATCCTGGCCGTGCTGCCTACCGGATCGGGCAAGTCGGTCACCTTTCAGATCCCGGCCCTTCTGTCTCCCGGCGTGACCCTGGTCATCTCCCCCTTGGTGGCTCTGATGAACGACCAAGCCGAGAACCTGAGGGCCAAGGGTGTGGCCAAAGTGGCCACCATCCACAGCGGCATACCCCAGGGGGAATGGCGGGATATCTTGCGGCGAGCGCATTTGGGCCACTACAAGCTGCTCTATGTCAGCCCTGAGCGGCTCTGGTCACAAGAGTTCGTGAGCGAGCTGTCCAAAATCGGGGTGTCCCGGATTGCGGTTGACGAAGCCCACTGCATCTCCCAGTGGGGACACTCCTTTCGACCGGAATACGCCGCCATCCCCGACGCCATGAAGCGGATAGCAGGACACCCCCGGCCTCCGATCCTGGCCGTCACTGCTACCGCCACCCTAGAGGTTCGAGACGAGATCGCCGAGCTGCTTGATCTGGACCTGAAAGACCGGCCGGTGGCCCTGTCGCCCGACCGACCGGAAATGCTCTATTACACCGAATCCTGCGACAACAGCAACGACCGGGATCTTCGAGTGGTGCAGATCGTGGATGCGTTCCGCTTCCAACCCGCCATCGTCTATGTGCCCACCCGCCGACATGCCACGGGAATCGCCAGCCTGCTGCGGTCGGCCGGCCATAACGCGTTTGCCTACCACGGGGGCATGGACCATCCCCAGCGTCAACACATCGAAGACGCCTTTCGCCACGGTGAGATTGATGTCGTGGTGGCCACCAAGGCGTTTGGGATGGGCATTGACAAGCCCGACATCGCCTTGATCGTCCACTTGGAGATGCCCGCCTCCATCGAGGAGTACGTCCAAGAGACCGGTCGGGCGGCCCGGGGCGCCGTCGAGGGAACGGGACCGGAAACCGGCACCGCGGTCCTATTGACAATGCCAAGGGATTGCTCGATCCACCGGATATTCATCAAGAGCTCGGCACCCCGCATCGAGCAGGTACAGCGGATCTGGTCGCAACTCACGACGGGCACTCGTGCCTACGATCCAGAGGAACTGGCCGAAAGAGGCTACGACGGCGACCCCGAGTCGGTGAGCACCGCCCTGGCTGTCCACTACCTCCAAGAACATGGCGCGGTGAAACGGCATCCAGACACCGTCTGGAAAGGGCGGATTACCGTAGTCGGAGACACCGAGCGCATGGTTGAAGAGATGGAAAGAGAAGATCAGGAACTGGCTCAGCGGGCTCGGCACATCCTGGCTCTAGCCGAAAGACAAGACAGCGATGAGTACCATGCGCCAACCTGGGCCCAGAATCTGGCCCGAAAGCCCTGGGATATCGCCGCCGACCTGTTTGAGCTGAACAAACGGGACATCGTGGGCTTCACTGCTTGGAAACACGCCTGGGTGCTGGAGAGGCTCAACGCCGACCCCCCGTGGCCGGCAATCGAGCAGTCAGCCGAAGAGCGCAGGCGATTGGCACAAGAAAAGTCCAACCGAGCGAAGGCTCTCGCCAATTCCTCCCAAGGGTGCCGGCGAAAGAAGATGCTCGAATATTTGGGGACGAAGGCACCCGAGTTCTGCAAGCGGTGCGATCTATGCGTCGAGCTTCCCAGGCCATGGGCCGACGGCCACCTGACCCGAGAGGGCCTTCTCGAATCACTGCCGGTCAACGCCATCATCACAGAGCTGGTGGAGAGCACCGCCGGAGCGCGCTATTCGCGCCAGCGCATCGTCAACACCCTGGCCGGACACAGTGGCGGGCAATACGAACTCCCCGAGCGCTTGGCCAAGCACCCTGCTTTTGGGAGATTGGCCTTTCTCAACCGACAAGAAGTCGAGAAGGCCATCGAAAGGCTGATTGAAAAGGAGGTCCTCATCAATCGGCCGGGAGAAGTCGAGGGAATCAGATACCAGTACCTGGAGATAGCCGAACACGACTGAAATTGGCTCGAAGAGTAGGTTGGCGGGCTGTGGCCAGCCTGATTCCCGAGAATATTCCCAGCCGAAACGACATCCCCGAAAGGCTCAGAACCGCTGCCCGCCTGTTGCGCGACGCGACACCCGGAGATGTCGTGGTGTCGCTTGAGCGAACCGGCGACGACCGGGCCAGCGCGCAAAGGCTTGACCTTGGTTATGAGGATTCTGACTTCGGCACCAGGTCAATCCCATATCTGATCGTGTTCGACCCGGCGGCGGGTGTGCTTGTATTGGAATCTCCCAGTCTTCGCTCACCAAGCGCTGCCAAGCGAGGTCGCTTTCGCAAGCAGCGGCCGGTAGGTCTAGACCAAGCTCAAAGTGCCATCATCGCCAGGGTCAACGGCTTGCAGGAGAAGATCAAGTCGCTGCTGGTCGCCCGTGCCTTGGCGTTGCCCGATGTGAGCCGCAACCAGCCTTTGGCGTTGGCCGACGAGAAAACTCCTCGGCTCTTTCTTGAAGATTTCGACGAAGCCAACCTTTTGACAGTGGTTCGGCAAATTCTCGGCGGGCAACGGCCCCCACTCGACAACCAGGACCAAGCACAAGTACGTGCCGCCATCAATCCCAACATCGTGATCGGCTCGCAGGGCCAGATGTTCGACACTACTCCCCAGACATCTGAGGAGACGGTTCGGGTTCTAGATCTGGCCCAAGAACGCCTGGCAGAGCACCTCGGACCGGGCTACCGCCTCATTCGCGGAGTGGCCGGAAGCGGAAAAACTCTGGTCCTCACCCATCGAGCCCGCTATATCGGCGAGAACATGCCCCGCTGGCGCATCCTGCTGGTGTGCTTCAACGTGGCTCTTGCACAGGCCCTCAAGTTAGAACTCAGAGACGTGGAGAACGTGACGGTGTCCACTATCGACTCTCTGGCCAACAAGGTCATCCGTCAGGCAGGACGCACGCCGACTGAGGGAGGCGGCGACGCATTCGAGGTCCGGCGCAAGGAGGCATTTGCCGCGGCCCAGATCCTTCCACGATCGAGAAGGTATGACATGGTGCTTGTGGATGAGGCCCAGGATCTGGGCAACTCAGGACTCGACCTCTCGTGGGCCATGGGCAGACATGAACTCGGGGAGGAGCAGCGGCATTTCATTATTGCCTTGGACAGCGCGCAGAACGTCTACCGGCGCAAGATGAACTGGAACCCACCGGGTGTGACCGCACGGGGGCGGTCGACAATCCTCCGAGAGAACTACCGCAACACGAAACAGACGCTCGATTTCGCGCTGGGAGTGATAGCGGGAATCGGCCAGCCCAGCGCGGGCCAGGCATCTCCAGATGATCTAGACGCCTTCGTTATGCCCGAAGCCGCATTGCGCCTTGGGAAGCCTCCGAATCTTCAGGTGTGCTCCGATCTGGTAACCGAGGCTGAGACGCTGACAGAGGCAACAGCCGAACTTCTCCGCAACGGAGCCACACATGACGACATTGTCATCATGTCGGGGTCGAAAAAATTGCGGATCACCTTGCAGCAGACGCTGAGAGCAATGGGAATTGAAGCACTCGACGCACAGCAGGAGCGGGAACAACTGGTGTCGGTGCGCGGCAAGATACGAGTGGCGACCCTCCAACTGCTGAAAGGACTCGAATACCCTCACGTCCTGATCGGAGGCGTCAACGACATCTGGGTCAACGGCGACGAAGACGAGACTCGTCAACGACTGCTCTACGTTGCTATGACCCGGGCGACCGAAACGTTGACCGTCACCTATTCCGGCGACGGACCTATGGGCCGTCTACTACAGGCGGTCCCCCGCTGAATCTGTTTCAGTGGCTGCTTCAGGGCAGCTTGAGGCGGATGCCTCCGATGGCGGCGTCATCGGGGTCTTGCAGGGCGTTGGTGGCCTCCATCTGGCCATAGGCGGCTGCCCAATCCCACCAGGGCATCGCGGCTGTCCACCGCCAGGCAAAGCTCATCACTCTCACCAGCGCGGATACGTCACCTCCCCTAGATGCCGAAGTGCGTCGCAGGCAAGCGATGTACTCGTTGCGGAAGACGCTGGGAATGATAATGCGGGCTGCGTCCACCGCCGAAAGCTCTGCGTTCATCATCACTCGGGCCACTCGCCCGTTTCCATCGGTGAAGGGATGCACCTCCGACACCACCACCATCAGATACAGCGCCCGCGAAAACCCGGCGGGGACCGACGAGGCTAGCTCGAAGCCGCGGCGCAGCGTGCCCTCAACAAGCGTAGGATCGACGAACAAGTAACCCCCTACTTGGTTGGGCTCTGTCTTCCACCGGCCCGGTCCCATCTCGGGACGACCGCCCAAGATCATCTTGTGCCGGTCACAGAGGTGGCTGATCAGCTTCTCGGGGTCTTCGGAAGTTGCCTTTCGACCCAAAGTGTCGGCGACGCAACTGTAGGTGCCCAAGATGTCGTGGCCATCTGCCGGTCGTGAGGCCGGAGGCTGCTGGGAGTCGATGATCCTTCGGGCTTCTGCCACCGTGAAGACAGTGCCCTCGATGTAGTTGGAGAAGTAGCTCTCGAAAAATGGCAGCGCTTCTCCTTCGGATCCGGCCGGCAGCCAGTCAGGCACATCGGGGTCGTCTTGTTGGTCCAATCCCTGGATCAGCCGGTTGAACATTTCAACTCGCTGGTCATCCCAAGCCCGGCCATGGGTGAGGGCTTGCAGGAGGCGTCCTGCGGTGGGACGCAGCGGCTGGTGACCGGCCAACTGGTCGAACAAGCGGTTGATCTTCTCCGCTCGATCAGCCACGCCCATTGCCTCGGCCAAGGCGACGGCATCCTCCTGCAGTCGCAGCATTCGCTCCGAGCCCCAAACGGTGGCCTTTTTGGCCAGCCAGTCCTCCAATTCCGCCAATGACAGAGTTCGGGGGGTCCGGCCGCCCCGCCCGTGGGTGACCGCCAGGTTGTCGACCAAGATGCGGGCCTGGCTGGACATCCTCAACCCTTCAGCCCACGGAGGGTCTTCAACTGGTTCGGCGAGTGGGCCACCGGAACGGATTTGCACTTCCATTCCCGGAAGCCGGATGGACTTGCGGTCGCCATGGGCAGCCATGAAGATGCACCCTCCGTCCACGCCGCCATTCTCGGCGGCAGAGCGGTCCACAATGACCGCACCGGGCAGCATGCGCCCCAAGATGAGCCAGCGGTTCGCCACCACAATCTCTGCCGGATCGCTGACGAGATCAGCAGAGTACATCCGGGGCGCTAACCGGCGAATCCGACCTCGGGCCACGGCCCTGCTAAGGGTGTCCCGCGATGCCACGTCGTCGAAGAAGACGGTATGCACCTCTGTCGGCCAGGGGGTGGACTCTCGGCGGGCCATATTCAGACAATATCGGCCCGAATGCTCAATTACACGACATTTTGATGCTCAATGGACTGTGCCTATCCAGCATTTGTGTCCTGAAATCCCATTAATCTGACATTATAACGCTGAATAAATGACAGAAAGCGCTTCAGCTCTGCCAGTTTTTCGGGCCATGAGCGAGTGCTGGTGCCTAACCGGCGGGCACCGACCGCCTTTGGCTGGCTAGAGTTTCAGGCACCTGCGGGTGTAGTTCAGTGGTAGAACCCCAGCTTCCCAAGCTGATGACGCGAGTTCGATTCTCGTCACCCGCTCCACAATGACGGGGCAGATCTATCTGGGCACGGTGGCCATCGAGCCGAATCGGTGGGGCTTGGCCGAACCCGGCGGGCACCCTCTGACCCGGGTGTCGGAGTGGTTGTCCACCATCGGCGAAGCGGGCTTTGACGGTTTGGAGCTGTGGGAACGCCATGCCCGTTCGGCCCCCGATGAGGAACTCGACGCGCTGCTGGCATCGGAGGTACCGATCGAGATCCTGAGTTGCTACACCAGCTGGGACGAGCCCGACGATGCCGATCGAGCCGAGACGGCGGCGTGGATCGAGCGGGTGGGAGCGATGGGCGTCAAGTTCAACGTGGGCAGCGACCCCGAAGCCATCGCTGACTACACCGAACGGCTCCGTCGATTCGAGGCCGAGGTGCCCAGCTGTGCCCGGTTGCTGTGCGAGTGCCATTTCGGGACGGTCGCCGAAGATCCCAACGTGGCCCGCGACATGTTCGACTCCATCGCCGACGCCGACCGGCTGGGAGCCATCGTCCACGTCCACCCCATGGCCCGAGACGAGTGGTCAGAGCCGCTGGGGGTGCTCGGCAACCGGGTGCGCCACGTTCACGTTCAAGTGGCCGAAGTTCCTCAATCCACCAGCGCCAATGAATTGAGCGAGGTACTGCGCCCGGCCGCCGAAGCGATAAGCGCTGAATCCCCCAACGCCACGTGGACCATCGAGTTCTCCCACGGCATGTGGGGCTTCGGTCGCGACGACGCCGAGTTCGACAACCCGGCCTACATCCTCCAGTCTGCCCAACGCGACCTTGAAGCCCTCCGATCTGCGCTCTGAACGGCCCCTTGGCTGGGGGTAGTCAATAGCGGATGGCGCGGCTGGGGCAGAGGGTGGCGGCTTCTTCGACGGCGTCGCGCTCGGATTCGGGCGGATGGGTGTCGATCACATGAGACAAGGCATCGTCTCCTAGTTGGAAGACCTCAGGCGCGACCCGCTCGCAATAGCCCACCCCCTGGCACTGCTGGTGGTCGACGGTGACGTGCAGTTTCTCGGCGCCCATTGATGGTCTACAGATTGGTGAGCAGGATCGGGAAGCGGCCATAGGCGTCGTGGTGGCTGGCCTCGGTGTAGGTAGGCGGGTCGTCGGGGTCGATTTGGATACCGGCGTCGTAAAGTGCGCTGGCGATGTTGACCAGCGTGCCGTCGGTGCCCTCGTCGTTGTCGGTGCGGGCCGAGAGGCCGGTAACCAGTGTGCGCCCGATGCAGATGTGCTCGCCGCCGCCGAAGGTGAGGCCCCAGGGTTTCACCGAGCTGACCTTCCGGTAGGGGTTGAACATCCCGGCGTCGGTGCCGAACACCTCAGGGTCGCGGTTGGCCGGCGTGAACAAACAGGCCACCCGCTCGTCGGTGGCGATGGTCTTGCCGTTACTCAGGGAGAAGTCTTCGTTGGCAATCCGCAGCAGGGCGGGCGACGGTAGGTGCAGTCGCAGGGCCTCGTGGGCAGCCCGCTTGATGTACTCCCGGTCGGACACTTTGGCCCGATCCTCGGGGTGGGCGTCGAACCACTCGTCGAAGTGGGCGATGAGGTGGGGAACCGAGTGGGTGGTGGTCTGAGTGGCCGCCACCAAAAACAAGCAGGCCTCCCTGATGGGCAGCTCCTCGTCCCAGTCGTCGTTCCAGTGCAGATAGAGCATGGTGATCAGATCGACAGGGAGCTCGTCTCTTTCGATCTCGCCCCGATGGAAGCGCTCGATGAGGGCCCGGCGGCGGGCCACCGATGAGGCGAAGAAATCGCGGTCGAACTCATCCCGTACTGCCAAGATGCGCCGAATCACCTCACCATGGTCCTCGGTAGACCACTCGACGGTGGCACCCGTGCCCAACAACTCGACGTACTCTCGGAATGCGGTGGTGCGCTCTGGGGTGTCCACTGCGTCGATCCCGGTAGTGGCAGCGGCAATGCGGGCCAGCATCGTGCGCAGCAAGACGCAGAGGTCGGCCCGCACGACACCGTCGTTGCCCCGGTTGTCGCGGCACTCTTCCAGCGTCTTGCCGATCAGCGGGATCAGCTCAGTGTGCTCGTAGTACTCCAGTGCGGCCTTGGCGAATAGCGGGGCCTCGAGCCGTCGGCGCTCGAAGTGCTCATCTCCGTCGATGGTCAATAGGGAGCGTCCAAAGAACGGCTGGCTCTCCTGATGCGACCCCTGCCGAAAGCTCCTCGACCGCAAGATCTCATCGATTTCGGCATAGGTGGTGAAGTGCTGCAAACCAACGATGTGCGGAGGCGGAGGCATCTCTCGAATGGTGGGCTCTCTAGTCGGCACAGTTAGACCTCCCTGGCGAACAAGAAGATAGCCGGTGAGCAATCGGCCATCTCGGGGACCACTAGCGTGCAGCGTGCATGCCGGTGTTGTTGGGGGCTTTGGCGTCGGGACTGATAGGGGTTTCCGACTACTTCGGGCGCTACGCCAGTCGGCGCGCCCAGGCCATGACCTCTGTGGGCACGGCGTTCGTGGGCGGACTGGGTATAACGCTGGTGCTGGTTCTGGTGGTGCCCAGCACCATCACGTCGGCAGACCTGCTGTTGGGGGCGGTATCCGGGGTGCTGATCGCCATTGCCATTTCGTCTATGTGGCACAGCTTGGCCGTGTCTTCCTCGGCCATCGCCTCGCCCATCGTGGCTGCCTTCACTGCGCTGGGGCCGCTGACCTATGGGTTTGCCACCGGCGAGCGGCCGACCATCGCGGTGGCCATTGGCATCGCCGTGGCGGTGGCTGGCTTGCTCTTGGCGGTGATTGTCCCCCAGACGGTGGAGAACATCGGGGCGGGCATTGCCTACGCAGTTCTGGGGGGACTGGCGTTCACGGTGGCGATTGTGCTGCTGGGTCGGACCGACGTGGACAGCGGCATGTGGCCCGCGGTCACCCAACGGGCGGCCGCCCTGCTGTTCATGCTGATGGTCACCCGGGCCCGGCGCATCCCTCAGATATTGCCCCGACCGCTGCGGCTGGCCGGTCTGGCCGGGGGCATCGCCGGAGGCTTGGGCATGGCGTCGTTCATTGCCGGAGTGCAGCGTGGCCCATTGGGGGAGGTCTCGGTAGCCGGATCGCTCTATCCGGTGGTCACCATCGCGCTGGCCGTGATCTTCGACGACGACACCCTGCGATGGTGGCAGGCCGTAGGCATCGCCGCCGTGCTGGCCGGCACCACCTTGATCACCATTGGGTGAGTCCCGCATACGCTCTTGCGAGACATCGAAGCGTTTCGATGCTGCTATCAACTTGTCGTCGATGACGCTTCAGGCCGTCGGACAGGGAGATGGAAAGGGCACGTGAACTGTGGCAACGATGGCTGTTGTCGCAAAAGTCGACGACGTCGTAGCCTCCGTCGTGCAACGGTGACGGATACCACGGGTTGATCCAGATAGCATCCACGCCCAACTCGGCTAGGTACGGCAGCCGGGGTCGGAGTCCTGCTATGTCGCCGATGCCGTCGCCATTTCCGTCAACCGTTTGCTGAGTGGACCCATCTTGGACTTGTCGAGTTTCCAATTGGCATTCATCGCCATGTGGTCCGCTTCTTCGAACAGGACTAATCCTTGGTCAAACCCGGTTCATTTTCGTTGTCTTCCCCAGTAAGGAAGTTCATTGTCGCATTAGGGGCCGTTCACCTTGGCTCTATTCGGGTTTTAGGCCATTGAAGGACAATAGGGAGATGGATGAGAAAGTCCCTATGGAGCCGCAGGTCAAGCTGACCACTGAAGAGATCTTGTTGATCAAGCAGGCTGCCCAGCGGCTTGAGGCCAAGTTCGAGGGCACGTTCAACGCCGAGACCGTCGAGCGGTACATCACCGACTCGCTGACCCGCCTTGAAAGCCGGGCCAAGTTCGCCACCTGGATGCCGGTGCTGATCGAGCGCTTCACCCACGACCGCCTTATCGCTCTGTCCCGTTTGGAGGTGGGCACCCTGGACCGGCCCGGCGTGCTGTTTTTGTGCGTCCACAATGCAGGGCGCTCGCAGATGGCAGCCGGCTACCTCCGACACTTTGCCGGTGACCGGGTGGACGTGTTCACCGGCGGGTCCGCCCCGGGCTTCGACACCAACAAGGTGGTTGTGGCGGCTATGGCTGAGGAGGGCATCGACGTCTCCCAGGAGTACCCCAAACCATGGGCTGACGAGATCTCCCGGGCCGCCGACGTGATCGTGAGTATGGGCTGTGGCGACGCCTGCCCCATTTATCCCGGCAAGCGCTACGAGGACTGGGAATTGGACGACCCCTCCGGACAGTCCATTGAGGCAGTCCGCCCAATTAGAGACGACATCAGGGGTCGCGTCGAGGCCTTGCTGGTCTCCTTGGAGCTGACCCCAGTTTCGTAGCCGTCGCCCATAGCCCGCCGAGCCGCCGTGCGGGTTTTCTCCTCAGCGTCTAAGTTACGGCCGAGCCGGGGAGAGGAGGACGGGAGGGGGGCAATCCTCTCCCCGGCTGTGACTTCGCCCTTGCCTTTAGGCGATGAGAGCCCGGACCTCAGCCACTCTTTCTTGCACCTCTTCGGGAGTGCGAGCTTCCAGGTTCAGCCGCAGCAGGGGCTCGGTGTTGGAGGGGCGCAGGTTGAACCACCAGTCGCCCAGGTTCACGGTGAGGCCGTCGAGGCGATCTTGATCAGCGTCGGCGTAGGCGGTGGCCACTCGTTCGATTACTGCGGCGGCATCTTCCACCACAGTGTTGAGCTCGCCCGATGCGGCATAGCGGTCGAGATCGGACACCAGGTCGGCGAGCCCGGCCGGGTGTCGGCTGATGGCCTCCAACACCACTAGGGCGGCGATCAGTCCGCTGTCGGCTCGGAAATTGTCCCGGAAGTAGTAGTGGCCGGAGTGCTCGCCGCCGAATACTGCCCCGGTCTCGGCCATGGCCTGTTTGATGTAGGAGTGGCCCACCCTGGTGCGCACTGCCGTGCCGCTTCCCTCGGCGATCACTTCGGGGACTGTTCGGGAGCAGATCAGGTTGTGGATCACGGTGGCACCGGGATCGCGGGCCAAGATCGAGCGGGCGATGATGGCGGTGGTCAGCGATCCCGACACCGGTCGGGCTGTTTCATCCACCAGGAACACGCGGTCGGCGTCGCCATCGAAGGCCAGCCCGATGTCGGCGCCCACCGCCACCACCCGTTCTTGCAGGTCTCGCAGGTTCTCGGGCTGGAGGGGGTCGGCCGGATGGTTGGGGAAGGTGCCGTCCAGTTCGGGGTACAGGTGATCGAGCGCCAAGGGCAGCCCGTCGAACACCGCGGGCACCACCAGGCCGCCCATGCCGTTGGCGGTGTCGGCCACCACCAGCAGAGGGGCCAGCGCATCCAAGTCCACGAATGAGCGCACATGGTGGACGAAGCCGTTCAGCAGGTCACGGGTTGTGCGCGTGCCCTTGGTCGCCGCTGGGTCGGGACCGGCGGTGGCCATGGCCTTTACGGATTCCAACCCGGTGTCGGAGCTGATCGGCGCGGCCCCGGCGCCGCACATCTTGATTCCGTTGTAGCCCGCGGGATTGTGAGAAGCGGTGAACACCGCGCCGGGAAGGTCAAGCGTTCCCGAGGCGTAGTAGAGCATGTCGGTGGCGCACAGCCCCACGTCCACCACGTCGACCCCGTGGTCTATTGCCCCGTCGCCGAAAGCGGCAGCGAACTCCTCGCCCTCGGGGCGCATGTCTCGCCCGACCAGCACCGCCCTCGCTCCCGACGCGGCCGTGAACCGGGCAAACGCCCCGCCGATGGCCCGGGCCCCGTCGGCGTCGATCTGGTCGCCGACCGTGCCCCGCACGTCGTAGGCCTTGAAGATGGCGTCGTAATTGGTGGCCATTTCGTAGGGGGCCTAGGGCTCTGGGCGATTCAGCGGCATTCGGGGCTATTGCTTCTTGAGGTTCTGCTTCATCTCGTCGAGTTGCATCAAGATTGGATAGCCGCTGACGCTTATGGCGTTGCCATGGCCGGTGTGGTGGACGTCGAACACCGACTGGAGGGCGGTGTAGTAGCCCTGCACATCGAGGGTCTGGTTCACCGCCCGCTTGGCCTGGGCCAGCCCGAAGGCGTTGTTCTTGGCGATCTGGGCGGCCAACTCGTGAGTGCGCTCCCAAAGCTGGTCGCGGGCCACCACCTCGCGGGCCACCCCGATCTGCACGGCCTCTTCTGCCCCCAGGGTGCGCTGGGTGAACAGCAGATCCTTGGCCCGGCGAGCGCCCAACTCCCAGGTGTGGCCGTGGTATTCCACCCCGCCGATGGCCATCAGCACCACCGGGTCGGAGAACTCCACGTCGTCGGCCACCACCAGAAGGTCGAGCGGCCAGATCAGGTTCAGGGCCCCGGCGATGGCCTTGCCCTGAATGGCGCCGAGGGTTGGCTTGGGGATGTTGCGCCAGTGCCACGAATAGCCCAGGTACTTGCGGGCCTCCCATCGGTAGATCTTGTTGAGCTGCCAGCTGCCGTCGGGTTCGTTCAGTGACACCGCGTCGGGGTCGGGGTCGCCGCCGCCCAGATCGTGGCCCGCGGAGAAGTGCTTGCCCTCGCCTCGCAACACGATGACCTTCACATCGTCGTCGTATTCCGCGGCCAGAAAGTGGTGGTGCAGTTCGTCGAGCATGCGCTCGTTCTGGGCGTTGGCCTTCTCTGGCCGGGCCAGCGTGATGGTGGCCACCGCATCAGCGGTCTCGTACTCAACGTATTTGAACTCGTCCATGGAGTGTCCTTGTTGGAATTGGTTGCTTCAGCCGGTAACCACTTGTATCGTGAAAAAAGCAGTCGGAACCGGCACCGCCCAGAGCATAAAGGGTTCCCCTCAGAATCGAATAGACGACGAAGGGAACCCAATGGCAGTCACCGAGGTAGAGCGCACGGAGTTGGCTAACCGGCTGGTATTGGCCATCGGCAAAGAGGCAACCGAGACGCTCATGCAGTGCATCATCCCGGAGGGACGAGACCAATTGGCCACCAAAGACGACATTAAAGTCTTGGAATCCACCTTGCGAGGCGAGTTCGCCGAGTTCAGGGGTGAGATGCGGAGCGAGTTCGCCGAGTTCAGGGGTGAGATGCGGAGCGAATTCGCCGATCACAAGGGCGAGATCAAGCTGGCGCTGGCCAAACAGACCCGCATGTATCTGACGACTTTGGCGGGGTTTATGCTCACCACGTGGGGGGCTTTGATTGTCCCCGCCGTGGTGTGATGGACCACTAGGCCATCACGCGTAGCGGAGGGCGGCGGCTTCGAGAACTCCTAGAGTGCGATCGGCAATGGGACCCCAGTCGAAGGCTGGGCGGCGAGCGATCAGAGCTTGGTGGGAGCGGTCGAGGTCTTCGGGGGTGAGCTCGTCGAGGCACCGGGTGAGGTCTTCGACGGTGGAGCCATAGCGGATGTCGGCCCCATGAAAGGTCTCGTCGAAAAAGTCCCAGTCACTGGTAATGGCGGGCACGCCCGCCCCCAGGCAGTCGAACGCCGTGCCGGTGGTGAGCATCCCCGACGGTGCGAACGGGAGGATCACCGCGTCGAAGGCCTTCATGCGACGCAGGTACTGATTGAAGTCGAGATGGCCGTGCTCGGCGATGATCCGAGGGTCGTCGGGCACGGCCACCGACAGGTCCACTCGGATGACTAATTGGATGTCGTCTCGGGGGCAGGCGGCTACCGCGTCCACCACCAGTTGGAGGTCCTTTTCCACCCGGGGGGTGCCGATCACCGCCACCCGCAGACCGCACGGCGCCCAGCCCTCGGACAGTTCCACGTCCTCTCGGGTGGAGTTGGCCACGGCCTCGTACTCGCGACCCCAGTGGCCGTGGGCGATGATGTGGTGCTCGGTGTGAGTGCCGTAACTGTAGGTAGCCAGGGCCACATCCCGACCCACTTCGCTGTGGTGGATGACCGCGTCGGCTGCCTCGGCCCACAGCTTGTAGCTGGCGGCGGCCTCGTCGGTCTTGAAGAAGTGGGGGAGCAGGTTGTGCTGGGTCCACACGATGGCGGTGCCGGTGGCCTTTAGCTGCTCCAGCACCTCGGCGGTTCGATCAGGATCGACGCCGCTCCACCACTCGGGCCAGGCCATGTGCAAGACATCTATGTCACGCAGTCTCCGCACCAGCTTGTCGTCGGGAATGCCCGCGCTGGTGGCCACCACCCGGTTGGCCAGCGGGTCATACAGCGACCGGTCGTAGGGGTGGCCGTGGATGGTGCTGGCCACCCGCAGGCGAGGGGTGATCTTCCAAGTGAAGTCCACTGCCGTGGCCGGCTCGAGCTCAGCCTGGTACACCCGGGGCAGCTCACCCCAGAAGCTGCGCCATTCGGCGATACCGGCGGTGTCGACGATCTGGAGCGGGCCCGAGTCGATCTCCACATCGATGGGGCGAGACTCCGATTCGGCCACCGTGAGGGTGAGCGGCCCCGGCAGATCATCGGGATCATCGAAGCGAAGTTGCTCGGACACCACCAGCGAGCGGCCCTCCACCCGGTAGGTGGCCGTTCTGGTTCCGGCGACGGTTGCATCGCTGCTGCCCGCCGGAGCCCAGCCTTCGTGGATGATGGTGACCGTCCCCGGGGAGTGCTCCACTGAGATGGGCAAACCCGCGGGCACGAGGGGCGCATTGCTGGTGCCGGCCATGTCGTCTCGGCCTCGTGGCGTGATCACCGGCAGCATCACCGGGTGGCCGCTGGTGGGCTGCTCGAGCAGGCCGGGCCCTCGGGGGGAGGGGGAGTAGTCGGCCGAGAAGCCGAAGACGGTGGGCAGGGCCAACGACAGCGACCTTGAGCGGTACGACCACACCGTGGCTCGCCCGGAATCGTCGAATCGCACGAAGCGCTCAGCGGGCAGAAAGGCATCGGTGGACGGCGCGCCGATCACCTCTGGTCTGCGCCGCAGTTCCAGGGCGGACAACAGGAGCTTTCCGTAGATGTCCAGGGTCATCTGAAGCCGCCGGGCCGGGCCTCGATAGAACATGGCTGCCCGGCTCTGGTGGGCGGCGATGACGCCTCCGGGAAACCACTCCAGGATGTCGTCCAGCGTGGCGTCGGCCCGGGCCAGCCAGCGGTCTTGAGGGGCTCTTAGGTCACGCCCTGCCGCGATGGCGGCCAACTCGATGGTGATGGCCATGCCGAGCGCTCCGATGGAGCGCCCCCACACGACGGCCCCGCCCGGCTGGGCCAACTCGTCGAGATCGCGAAGCACTTGGGACAGTCCGTCGGCCCACCCCGGACCGAGTTGGTCCACTAGGGGCTCGGCAAACAGGTACATGTCAGGGGTGTAGATGTCGTAGTGGACCCAGGCCCCCATGCCGTCGTTGAGCCATCCGGTGGGGCTGGTGAACATCGAACGCACCCGCTCCAGCAGCTGAGGAAGCTCGGCAGGCTCGTCGTCTCCCCGGAGGCGAGCCAGAGCCCGCAGACATCGGGTGGCCACCACCGCGAAGTTGGGGGGGATGGCGTCGGTGTCGTCGAGCCGGGCAATGATCTCTTTGGAGTGCACGGCGTCAAGCACGGTGTCATGCAGTTCAGCGGGCAGCGCATCGAGCCCGCCCAACCGCAATACGGTCTCGCCGACCCGGTAGCTATAGAAGCCCTCGACGGCGGCAGGGTTGATCGAGGCGATCAGCGGCCGGATTCGGTCTTGCAGATCGCAGCCGGCGACCTCGTCTACCCCGCAGTCGATGAGCAGCCCCAGCACATACATGAGGTCGGCAGTGGTGTCGTCGAGCACTGGATGGCCGGCGTACAGGCCGGGCAGCTTGAAGCCGGGGGCGGCGGTCTGTTCGAATTCGCCCATCTTCTCGGCGGTCGCCGACACCAAGCGGTCGGCCAGTTCTCCGGCGGTGGTGGCCCCGCCCAGCGGAGGCTCGGGCATTCGGAGGTCCAAGCTCATGCCATGGTGGCCAGTCGGTCGCGGGTGACCTCGTTGAGGGCAGGCTCGCCCGCCGACCACCGGCGGACTTCCTCGATCACGTTGTCGGTCATACGGGCCAACTCAGTGCCCTGACTGCCGGCTAGATGGGGGCTGATCCACACGTTGGGCATTTCCAGCAGCGGGCTGTCTTCGGACAGCGGCTCGGGATCGGTCACGTCCAAGATGGCATAGAGACGCCCCGACGCCAGGTGTGGCAAAAGCGCCTCGTGGTCGATCAGCGGGCCCCGGGCGGTGTTGATCACCGTGGCCCCATCGGGCAAGGCCGACAGCTGGGTCGAGCCGATCAGATGCATGGTCTCGGGCAGGGCTGGCGCGTGGATGGTCAGCACATCGGCCCCCGCGCACAGCTCGTCGAGATCGAGTTTTTCTACCCCCAGCGATGCCGCCTCCTCGGAGGTCACAAAGGGGTCGTAGAGCGTCACCTTCAAGTGGGGGAAGGCCCGCAGCAGCTCGATCACCCGGCGACCGATCAGCGACGCCCCGACGATGCCGACGGTGCGGCCGTAGTTGCCCCATTGGTGGTCGCCCATGTCTGACAGGGCCGAAAAGTCCGCTGGGCCACGGCGCCACAGCACGCCCTTGTTGGCGAACAAGATGGCTGCCAGGGTGAACTCGGCCACCGGCTCGGCGTTGGCGTTGGCCCCGCTGGTCACCCGGATGCTCCGATCCCACACGGCGTCGGTCAGGGTCATCTTGACCGTTCCCGCCGCGTAGGCGAACAAGCCGAGCCGGGGGGTCCGATCCAACATGGCCTCGTCCAGAGGCGGGCACCCCCAATGGCCGACGATCACCTCGGCGTCGGCTAACAAGGCGTTGGCTTGGTCGTCCCAAGCCCCGATGGGCTCGGCGTTCAACAGAGTCCCCAGCGCCCGAAGGCGGTCGAGGTCGGCGTCGCCGAATAGCTCCAATCCCGGCCAGTGGGCGATGGCGATGTTGGGCTGCCCTCTGCTCATTGCAAGAAGTCTCCCAATATCGGCTAGACCATTCACAAGTAAGACCAAAAAGGGGACGGATATGGCTGATCTGGTCAACTACGAGGGCAAGCGAGTGCTGGTGGTGGGCGGCGCCACCGGGATGGGGGCGGCGGCGGCCCAGAAGGCAGCTTCGTTGGGCGCTCACACCATCGTTTTGGACATCGCCGATGTGGCTTACGAGTGCGGGCAGTACATCCATGTGAACTTGGGCGACCAGTCCAGCGTGGATGCGGCGGTCGAGGCCATCGAAGGACCGGTTCATACGGTGTTGGCCTGTGCGGGAGTGGCCGACGGAACCGGCAACCTCATGCTGATCAACTTCACATCTCAGCGCCACCTGATCGAAGCGCTGATCAAGGGAGGCAAGCTGGGGAGGGGCGGCTCAGTGAGCTTCATTTCATCGGCAGCCGGTTTGGGCTGGATGAGCAACCTGGAGCAGGTACAGGACTTTCTGGCCACCCCCGATTGGGATACCGCGGCGGCGTGGATCGACGAGAATGAGGGCACCGACAGCTACATGTTCAGCAAGCAGGCCATCAACGGCTACGTGGCTGCCCAGGCATTCCCCTTCCTGCAAAGGGGCATGCGCATCAACTCCATCATGCCCGGGCCCACCGATACCCCCTTGGCCCGGGCCAACGCCGATCTGTGGCTCGGATTCGGGGCGAGCTACCGGGAAGCCGCCGATGTGCCCACTCTGGTTCCCGAACAGATGGGCGACACGCTGCTGTTCTTGAGCAGCGACGCGGCCAGCGGGATCAACGGGATCAACCTGCTGGTCGACCAGGGCCACACCAATGCCTCGCTAGTGGACGCCTGGGACGACCCGTTCGTGAAGGTCATGGCCGGCATGATGGATTTCGACCCGGCCATGTTCGGGATGGACGAGTGAGCCGTCGCACCAGATGAGCGGCGAACTGCCTGACCTATTGGAGCTGACCGAGGTCGGCGAGCAGCGCTACCACGTCTTCCAGCCGGCGGAGTCGGCTGAGGGGCGCGATGTGGTGTTCAGCGGGCAACTAATGGCCCAGATGATGATGGCGTCCGATAGGGAGGCGGGCGGGGCCAAGGACATCCGCTCGGTCCACGCCATCTTCGCCCGAGCCGGCACTTACACCCTGCCCATCGAGGTGGAGGTCGACTCCATGCAGGCCGGGCGCACGTGGGCCAGCGACACGGTGACCGCCACCCAGGGGGGCAAGCTGCTCAGCCGGGCCATGATCCTGATGAGCACGGTGGACGACGACCTGATGCGCCACGAGCCGGCCATGCCCGACGTGCCCGGTGCCGACGGGCTGGACCCCGGTTTCGCCTTCATCTTCCCCGGCGCCGAATGGCGCCCGCTGCCCGGTGAGCCGGAGATCGACGGGGTGCCGGTCGAGCGGGCTTGGCACCGCTACGAGAGGGCAGTGGACTCCCAAGCGGCCAACCAGGGCATCGCCGGCTGGGCCACCTGCGGCAGCATCATCGGCCTAGCCATGCGCCCCCACCGTGACACCATCCGCATCGAGGACGCCCATCGCACCCTGTCCACCGGGGTGATCGCACACACCCTGCATTTCCTGGATCGTCTGGACGTTTCCCAGTGGCTGCTAGTCCAGCTTCGGGGCACCAAAGCGGCCAACGGCCGGGTCTACGGCCAAGGAGAGGTGTTCACCGCCGAGGGCCAGCTGGTGGCCACCTTCCACCAAGACTCCATGGCCCGAGCCGCCCCCGGCGCCATGGACCCCTCCCGCTCGATGTAACGGCCGCTTAGGGCGGAGGAATCTCAACCTGGCATTGGGGGCCGGTTGCTCGGCTGATCCGGCGGTCGAGTGTTAGCAGGGGCCAACCCAGCGCTTCGGCTAACGCCACATACCAGGCGTCATAGCTGGTGAGGTTGGCCCGGAGTTCCCACACGCGGTCAGCGAAGGGGGTAAACGGGTAGAGGTCGAGATCAAGGCGGAGCAAGTCTCGTTGGGCAGCCGTCGCTTCCAGTCGCGTGAGGATGCCTCTTAGCTCCTGTCGGCGCAAGATATTGGTGGCCTCGACAAGGGCTTGCTCCGGTGCTGCCAAGGGACCTGTTGAGATCGCCTCCATCGCCCACGGGCCGTCATATTCGGAATCGACGAGCGCGGCCACCAGCACGGAGGCATCAACGACTGCGCTCACTTCCGATCGGCGTCGCGGTCTTGGAGGATCAACGAGGTTGGGATGCCGGTTCCCGCCGCCGCTTTGCGGCGTTGGACTTCGTCAAGCCAGGCGCGCAACGTCGGCCGTGAGGCGATCCGCTCCAGTTCACTGCGCAAGAATTCCTGCATGGACTGGCGATTGAGCGCGGCCCGAGCGGCAAGCTCATCACGGACGTCCTCAGGCACCCCGCGTATCGTAATCTGCACCGTCATGCTTTCATTATGCCATTATTGCTTTCATAACGCCATCACTAGGCCGTAATCGGTGCTGTAGTTCAACGAGTTCGAGGGCACGATGAGCGGGGGCCTCAGCGTCGCCGAGAAACACGAGTTGGCCCGTCTCCTGCGGGTAGTTAGCACGAACGCCTCAGAGTAGGTCAGCCAATAACAAACGGGTCGCGGATGGCGCCGGTTAGCTCTACCCAGACTGTTTTGGTTTGGAGGAAGCCGTCGAGGGCTTCTAGGCCGTTGTCGCGGCCGTAGCCCGACTGCTTGAAACCGCCGAAGGGGGCCATGTAGCTCACGTTGCGGTAGGTGTTGATCCAAACTGTGCCCACCCGAAGCGCCCTCGACACCCGGTGGGCCCGGCGGATGTCATTGGTCCATATGCCCGCCGCCAGCCCGTAGTCGCTGTCGTTGGCCAGCTTCACCACCTCGTCTTCGTCTTCGAAGTCCAGCACGGCCAGCACCGGGCCGAAAACCTCCTCGCGGACGATGGTGGACTGGTTGGTCACTCCGGTGATCACGGTGGGGCGAACGAACCGACCACCGAGTTCGGGATCGACCACGCCGCCGGCGGCAATGGTTGCTCCCTCGGTGCGGGCCTGGTCGATCATGGCCAGGATCCGATCCCGCTGGGCGTCGGACGCGGACGGGCCCATCTCGGTGGCTGAGTCGGCGGGATCGCCCAGCACCAGTTCGTTGGCCCGGGCCACAACCCGTCCGATGACCTCGTCAGCGATGTCCCGATGTATGTAGGCCCTGGATCCGGCAATGCAGGTTTGGCCGCTGGCCGCGAAGATCCCGGCCAAGAGCCCGTTGGTCACCGCCTCGGGGTCGGCATCGGCGAAGATGATCTGGGGCGACTTGCCGCCGAGTTCCAGCACGGTGGGGGTCAAGTTGTCGGCCGCCGCCCGGGCCACGTGCTTGGCGGTGGCCCCGCCGCCGGTGAAGGTGATCTTGTCGATGTCCGGGTGGGCGGTGATGGCCGCGCCCACCTCGGCCCCGCCGGTCACGACGTTTACGACTCCGGGAGGAAATCCGGCCTCCGCAGTCCGCTCGGCCAGCATCAGCGCGGTGACCGGGGTGATGTCGGAGGGCTTGACTACCACGGTGCACCCGGCGGCCAGGAGCGGGGCGAGCTTCCAGGTCAACAGGGCCAGCGGCGAATTCCACGGGATGATGGCTCCCACCACCCCGATGGGCTCGCGCTCGGTGTACACCAGAAAATTGGGCGATGGGCTGGGCAATTGCTCACCGCCGATCTTGTCGGCCATCCCGGCGAAGAAGTCGTAATAGCCCTGCAAGCCCTTGGCCTGGGCCGACGTCTCCCGGATGATCTTGCCGTTGTCCCGGGTCTCAGCCTGGCCCAACTGCTCGGCATCCCGGCTCAGCAGCTCGCCCAAGCGGCGCATCAGCCGGGCCCGCTCCGTGGCGGGCATAGTGGCCCAGGAGCCGTCGGTGAACGCCCGCCGAGCCGCCTGGACGGCGTCGTCCACCGCGGCTGGGTCGTCGGCCACCTCGGCCCAGGATTCCCCGCTGAACGGGTTGGCCGTTGCCATGCGCTGGCCGTTGGGTGGGGGAGCGAACCCCCCGTCGATCCAGTTGTCGTAGGTTTCCATCAGAGCTCCTTGTCAAGATTTTCTTCAACGATGGCGATGGCCTGGCCGGGGCAGCGATCCACCACTACTTCGGCCCGGTTACGGGGCAGTAGGCCGTCGCTGATGACCGAGGAGATGACCACGTCGTCGTCCAGTTCGAACACCTCGGGTTCGAGCATCTCGCAAATCCCGCCGCCGATGCACAGCTCCTGGTCGACCGCCACTCGTACGGGGTTGCCGCTCACCGGGCGCTCCGTGGCTGCATGCCCACTGACAGCACGCCGTGGACAAAGTTGGACCGGGCCCGCACTGGCTCGGAGGTCTGCTCCAGGCAGAGGGACCGCTTGGCCATCTCCTCCAGCAGCACGGTGACCTCCAGCCGGGCCAGAAAGGCGCCGAGACACAAATGCGGACCGCCTCCGCCGAACGCGAAGTGCTCGTTGTCGGCTCGGCCTACATCGAAGCGGAACGGATCCTCGAACACGGCCTCGTCACGGTTGGCCGAGGCGTACCACATCACGACCTTGTCGCCCTCTGCTATCTCGGTTCCGGCCAGTTCGGTGTCGCTGGTAGCCGTCCGCCTCATGTGCATTACCGGAGTTGCCCACCGCAAGATCTCCTCGGTAGCCGACTCGATCATCGATGGGTCGTCGAGCACCCGCTGCCACTCATGCGGATTGGCGGCCAGCGCCATGGCGCCGTGGCTGAGGGCGGTGCGGGTGGTCTCGTTGCCGGCGAACACGAGCAGGTGGAACATGTTGCGGTATTCGCTCAGCGAGAACCGCTCCCCCTCAGATTCAGCTTGGACCAAGTGGCCCACCAAATCGTCTTGGGGTTCGTCGCGCCGCTGCTGGCGCATACCCTCGCCGTATTCGAACAGGGCGTGGCTGGCCGGGCTGTTGAAGGGCAGCAGGCGCAGCTCAGTGGTGTTCCCGAAGGCATCGGGGGGAATGGACTGGGCGTCGCCAGTGCCCTCCACCAGGTAATTCGACAGCTCCACCAGGTAGTCGGAGTCCTCCACGGGTACGCCGAGCATGGTCAAAATCACTTGGATGGGCATCGGCGCGGCCACCATGTCCACCCAGTCGCCCCCGCCCTGGACGACGAACTCGTCTAGCAGCTCGATGGTGATCTCGCGGACCACCTGCTCCCACCACCGGATGTTCTTGGGGGTGAATGCGCCGGCCACCAGGCGCCGGAGCCGGGTGTGGTCGGGAGCGTCGGTGTCGATGAGCGACCGCCGGGCCTCCAACGCATCGGCCTCCAGATCCCACAGGTTGGTGTGGCCGATTGCTGACGAGAACAGCTCCGGGTTGCGGGAGACGTAGCGGGCCTCGGCGTGGCGGGTGACGGCCCAGAATCCCCCGTCCTCATAGGGATGCCAAGCCAATCCACCTATGGCCCGCAGCTGGGCGAAGCGATCGTGGGGAATTCCTTGTAGGTACAGGCTGGGATCGGTGACGTTCGGTGTCTCGACGGTGGCGGTTGGCGTCATGTCAGAAGTGCCCAGCACAACGGCGAGCGATTGTCATGGCCCCCGTGCACCTGGGGGGCAATTGGCCATGATTCGAATGCCTAGCTGAAGGGCTAATTGGCATGGGTTTGATTGATCAAGAGCACCAGGCGACCTTGGACGTCGCCGGCGCGCAAACGGTCGTGGGCCAACTGGGCATCGGTGAAGGGCATGGTCTCCACCGGGGCGATGATGGACGGTTCCCGGCGGGCCAGGTCGAGGAGCTCGCCCAGCTGCGGTCGGGTGCCCCAGATGCTGGACATGAATCGGGCCTCGTGGGGAACGGCCCCAACGCCGAACGGGATGCGGCCGCCGTACAGGCCGACCGCCACCACCAAGCCCCGCCGGGCTACTGCACCGGCCGCAAGGGCCAGCGTGGCATCGAGTGCGACGAAATCAACTACCGCATCGAACAGCGGCAGATCGTCGTCGGCGTCAAACGCCCCTTCGGCGCCTATAGCCACCGCCGTAGCCCGCTTGTCGGGAGCTCGGTCGAAGGCGTAAACCTCGGCGTCGGTCAACAGCTTGAGGTATCGCAGCGCGAACTGACCTATCCCCCCGGCGCCGATCACCAGAACCCGGCGCTTCCGACCAGGACGGCGCAGCGTCTCCAGGGTTTGCTGCACAGCCCGGTAGCCGGTGAGGCCCCCGCAGGCCAGCGGCGCGCTGGCCACAGGGTCGAGATCGCCCAGCGGGTAAAGGTAGGCCCGATCGGCGATGCCCATGTGCTCGGCGTAGCCCCCGTCGACCACCAGGCCGGCCTCGGTGGCATCGGCGCAGATCATCTCGTATCCGTCAGTGCATTCCCGGCACCTCCCGCATCCCCACGGCGCGTACACCATCACCGGCCCGAGTTCGGGGTGTTTCCCGGTGACCTCGTGGCCCAGCACGATGGGGAGCGGGCTCGGGAATTCGCCGGCCACCACGTGCAGGTCGGAGTGGCACAGCCCGCAGGCAATGACGTCGATGACTTCGTTTCCGTTGGCACCGGGATCGGGGTAGTCGTCCACCACTGTCAGGGGCGAGTTCCGAGCTTCTAGGACGACAGCGCGCATGTCAGTAGCTCTTGGGCAGGTCGAGGCACTTCTGGACAGCCACTGCCTCGACTCTATTGTTGACGACTCCGACTCTGACAGTCCGGTTGGTGTGTTCTGGCGGGGAAAAGTCCATCTATGGTTCAGCCCGTGAAGCGCGCCTTGGCCATCGCCCACGAGTTGGACGGTCTCCCCGGCCAGATTGCCACCCGCCTGCGCCAGCGGGGCTACGAGGTCCACATCCACGTGGTGACCCACGACTATGACCACCCCAACGTCGCCGTGCCCTTCCCGACTTTGGAAGACTACGACTTGCTGTTGCCCATGGGGTCGGTTCGCTCGCTCACCGATAAAGACGAAATCGACACCTGGATCTACGAAGAGCTCGACATGATCAGGCAGGCCCATGAGGAAGGCAAGGCCGTGTTGGGGATCTGCTTCGGTGGCCAGCTGATCTCCGAGGCGCTGGGTGGCATGGTCGAGGTGTCCCCGGTGACCGAGATCGGATGGTTCGAGCTTGACGATGGCGAGGACGGCCCCAACCCGGCCGGACCGGGACCGTGGATGCAATGGCACCACGACCGTTTCACCCCGCCACTCGGCTCCGAGGTGCTGGCCCGAAACGACAGCTCAGTGCAGCTCATCAGGATCGACCGCACGGTGGGAACCCAGTTCCACCCCGAGGTCGACGTGGCCCACGTCGAGTCGTTCCTTCGGCTGGCTCCTCCGGATTACTTGCACGAGTACGGGGTGGACTTCGACCAGCTCATGGAGGAGACCCGCCAGCACGAGATGGCCAACATCAAGCAGTGCCACGCCTTTGTCGACTGGTACCTGGACGAAGTGCTCGCCGTACCAAACTAACGTTCTCAGTCAGATCGTTAGGCAGGGAACAATTCCATGGCGAACAAAACTCCCCTGATCGGATTGCCCGGTCGGCGAAAGCGGGCCTGCGAGGTCAGCGGCTTTCCCGACATGATGGCCAACAGCGATGTCGATCTCTATCTAGCCGACTACGCCCGGGGCGTCATCGAGGCCGGCGGCATCCCGGTGCACATCCCCATCGATGTCGACCCCGCCGTGGTCGGCGAGCGGCTCGACGGGATTGTCCTCCCCGGGGGAACCGACATCGACCCGATCCGCTATGGGGCCGATCCCGACCCCGAACTGCTGCCCCCCGAGTCCGAGCGCGACGACCTTGAGCTCGGATTGCTCTCGGCTGCTCTTGAAGCCGAAGTCCCGGTTCTCGGCATCTGCCGGGGCATCCAAGTGCTCAACGTCTTCCAGGGAGGCACGCTGCACCAGCATGTACCCGAGCACGGCCGCTTCGATTTGCCCATTGATTCCACGATCCACCAGGTGAGTTTCGCCGAGGGCTCCACCTTGCATGATCTGTACGGGCCATCAGCCCAGGTAAACAGCCTCCACCATCAAACGGTGGCCGATCTGGGCCGGGATCTCACCGTCTCCGCCCGGGCCGACGACGGCGCAATCGAGGGCGTGGAGATGGGCGATCACGTGGTCGCCGTTCAATGGCACCCCGAGATGATGCCCACCCGCTCCACCGATCCGATCTTCCGCTGGCTCGTCCAGCGGGCCTCCCGCTAGTCCGGCTTGCGGGCGTGGCCGAAGCCGGTGAAGTCGCCGGACATGTCGGGGGGGCCGTAGTAGATGCGGTTGAGGGCTCGGCGGGCGAATTTCCACTGGCCCTCTTCTAGGCAGTATTCGTCGTCGTAGTAGCCGTACATGGTCATGGGGTCTTCATCGGGGCGCTTGAAGTGCTCGATCACGTACCAGCGTCCGGTGCCAGTGCCCGTGGCTTCATCGAGGTCGGTCCAGCCGTTGAGGTAGGCGTGGATCACCCCGTCGAGACGGGCCAGCATGCCCTGCCAGGACGATGAGATCTCGTCCCGACCGGTCTTGGTCATCGGGCCCATCTCCCACACTGCGTCTGTGGCCCAGGTCGAAGCCCACTGCTCGGCGTCGAAGCGGCACACCCCATCGGAATAGCGGGCCAACAGGGTTCGAATCTCTTCTGACATCGCATCTCCGTTCAGTCGTAGGACGTGCCAGTCCGCTCGCAGGCTATGCCAGGGATCTCTCTTCCGTCAGCAGCGTCCCAGTCGCAGAAGTCAGGTTCTAGTGTTGGCCCCATGATCGTCGGGGTCCATCACGTTGCGCTATCCACCGGGAACTTGGCTCGGATGAGGGAGTTCTACACCGATGTGGTGGGATTCGAGGTGGTTGACGAGAGAGGCTGGACCGACAACAAGGTGATCGACAGCATCGTTGGATTGGAGAATTCATCGGCCAGCAGCTTGATCTTGCGGGCGGGCAACGTGTTCATCGAGATCTTTCAGTATCACCAGCCGATCGGAACGCCGTCAGAGCCCAACCGTCCGGTTAGCGACCACGGCTACACCCACCTAGCCCTAAACGTGACTGACATCGATGCCGAATACGAGCGGCTAAGGGCCGCCGGAATGCGCTTTCACCGGCCGCCGCCCACGGGGGAGGAGCTGGGAGAGCGGGGAGAGAAGCTGCAACTGCGGGCAACGTACGGGCGGGACCCCGATGGCAATGTGATTGAGCTCCAAGAGGTGCTCGACCCCGACATGCCATTTGCTATGGACAAGGCAGGATTCGGCCTAGGGGACTAACCGGACTACTTGGCCCGCTCGCCAAGCGGCTTGTAGCGCCAGCCGATGATCTGGTCGTAGTCCATGGCGCCATCGGGGAAAACGGTGAAGTTATTCCGCTGCTCTTCCAGCGCCGGCTTGGCTTCGGCATACGGAGTGCCCACTTCGTACATGACGAGGTGTTGAAACGGCATCCCGTTGGGACCGATTTCGCCGTGGTCGGTGGCCCATTGGGGGGTGAGGATGTTCTCGGCGGCCCAGTGGTGGCGGCCGGTGAGGAAGCCGGGGGTCGCCATGACTTCCCGATAGTGGATGGTGTACCAGTGCTCAAACCACTCGAGGTTGCCGTTGGTGGGGTTGGCCAGCGATATCCCGAGGTGGTCAACCTCATCGGGGGTGGCCGCTCCTATCTGCGGACCGGTCTGGGTGAAGGCCCAACTGGCCACGGTGTCGTGTTCGAGGCTGTCGCCGGGCCGCATGGAATAGTCGTCCTTAGTGGCAATGCCCTGGATAACCGAGGGCAGGTGGCCTTCGATCTCATAGACGGCCAAGAACTCGAACGGCATCGCCAGATCGCTGCGGTCAGCGTGGGTGCGCATCCACTCGGGCGTCAGCATGTCGGCATCGGGGCTCATGCGGTAGCGCTGTCCGCTGACCACCCCCTCGCACGACGCAACCTCGCGGGTATGGACGTCGTGCCACTGGTGGAATTGGGCCTCCTGGCCGATCACCGGGTTGGTGAATGTCAACAGAACATGGCGGTCGGAGTCGTTCACAACCCACAACGGTACGCTGATCGCAGATGGTCTTATGGGTGGCAGCGCTGGCGATCGCCGGGATGATGCTGGTGGTGTGGGCCATCAGCGTGTTGATTCGAGACGCGGGCATCGTCGACATCCTGTGGGGCTTCGGCTTCGTGGTGGTGGCCTGGGTGAGCTGGCTGGTCACCGACGGGCACGATGTGAGGGCCGCACTGCTGGTGTTCATGGCCACCGCTTGGGGGCTGCGCCTGGCCATTCATCTGGCCTTTCGCAACATCGGGCAAGAGGAGGACTTCCGATATCGGTCGATGCGCCGACGAGCCGGCGACCGCTTCTGGATCACCAGCCTGGTGAGGGTGTTCGGGTTGCAGGCGGCGGCCATGTGGGTCATGTCGCTTCCCCTTCAGCTGGGCATCAGCGAAGCCGATAGGGGATGGACGCCGCTGTGGGTGATCGGCATGGTGGTTTTCCTGATCGGATTCGGGTTCGAGACCATCGGTGATTGGCAGCTCACCCGGTTCAAGGCCAACCTGGCCAACGCGGGGAAGCTGATGGATCAAGGCCTGTGGCGCTATAGCCGCCACCCCAACTACTTCGGCGATGCCGCGGCGTGGTGGGGCATTGGTTTAGTGGCTGCCTCCACCCCCATCGGGATCGTGGGGCTGATCGCCCCGGCGCTCATCACCTGGATTCTGGTGAAAGTGTCCGGCGTGCCGATGGTGGAGCACCGCCTGACGAAGACCCGCCCGGGTTATCAGGAGTACATCCAGCGAACCAGCTCGTTCGTGCCCCGCCGTCCCAAATCTGTGTGATCGCGGGAACCTGGCCGATTGTTGCATCGTCTTAGCTGGTGAGGTCGACAATGGAGGCCTTGGCTCAGCCGTAGGCTTTCACAGGAGCGAGGTTCACCGATGAAGACCAACCGCACCATCACACTGCTCTTCGCCGTTGGCGTTGTGTTCACTCTGCTGGTCGCCACCGGGTGCGGCAGCGGCTCCAACGAGGAGCCGGTCACTGTGGTAGGGGCGCAGACGGATCCGACCGCCACCGCCACCAGCACTGTCCCCGAGATCTCCCAGCCGACTACGACGGCAATCGCAGTCGCCACCCCCACTGCCGATCCCGACGCCAACGCCTCGATAACCGGCACCGTCACCTACCGAGAGCGGATCGCGCTGACCCCGGGGGCCGTCGTCACCGTGCAGTTGCGGGACACCTCCCTCCAAGACGTGGCCTCCGAGCTGATCGCCGAGCAGGTCATCGCCAACCCAGGCCAGGTGCCCATCTCGTATGAGGTTCGCTACAACTCAGACGACATCAACCCCCGCAACACCTATTCCATCTCGGCCCGGATCACCGAGTCTGACGGCCGGCTGGCCTTCATCAACGACACCGCTTATGACGTGATCACCCGGGGCAACCCCACCAGGGTCGACATGGTGCTGGTGATCGTCCAGCCGCCGCCCGACCCCACCGGCGAGTGGAACGACGAGAACTCCCGTCAATATGTGGAAGAAGAAGTCGAGGTCATCGGCGCCGAGGTAGTGGAGTACCACCCCGAGGTCATAATCCTGGTGGACCACTACCAGTCCACCGTCGAGAACTGCGTCCGCAGGGGCAGCCAGTCGTTCGAGATCGACGGTTCGGACATCTACGCCACCATCACACTGACGGTTCCGCCCCCCACCCCGTGGGCCATCGACTGCGACGCCGAAAGGGTCGTAGTAGAAGAGGTGATCCGCTTCGGCGATTCCCTCTCCCCAGGCCAGACTTACCGCGTATTCGTCAACGGCACCGAGACCACCACCTTCACGGCTCCGCTGGCCGACACTCAGTAGTGGGCCCCAATCAGTCCGAGCACTGGGCCGTCTATTCAAGGCTCAGGAGAACGGCTGGCCGGAGTCCCAGAATCCCAGGGAGCGCATCTCGTCGTGCAGTCGGGTTGCTTCTTCGCGTGAAATATGTCCTTCGTCGGCGGCACGAACGAGGAGCTTGCGGATGCGTTCATAGGAGTAGTTGCGGCCACCGTGTAGCTGGTCGAGCACCTTGAGTGCATCGGTGTCGTCGGTTGCGATTGTCCACTCTCGTGTGTACGAGATCGCGACGCATGCCGCCTCGCCGGGTCCTAGGCCAACCCTCAGCCCGTACGCGGTGGCATCGCTGGCTTGGAGCCTCGCGGCCAACAGCAACTCTTCGGGAGTCATCGCAATAGAAACGAGACTCCCCTCGTCGTAGAGATCGTCGATGCGTTTGATCCGATTGAATGACTCGATCTCGTGGTCAGAGGACTCTGATTCGGCAGCCGCCTCAGCTGCGGCCCCGTAATGCCTGACCGCCTGCCTCATTTCGGAGAGCAATTCCGACTTCGGCGAAGCTCCTTCCGGCAGTTTCCTGTCCTCAGGGTCGTAGACCGCCATTGGAACTTGGAGCGGTCTGCCCATGAGGTCGCCAAGAAGGGCCTCCTGCCCGACGAGCAGGAAGTACATGAGCACCACGGTGTCGATGATGTGAGAACCCTCAGACAACACCGGTGACCTCGAACTCGTTGAACTCAGTTTCAAGGTTCGGCCGCTCTTGCTCAGCATCTCCGATGGGGCTGCCGAGGACTTGCACAATGTCGGGCAGGGCCAAGCCGGCGAAGGCGGCGGCGCTAGGAGGTGACATGATTTCTGTTACAACAGCCTGACGCAGCATTCGCAGATACGACCGGGGGAAGCGTCGGATCCGCCACAGTTCGGGGTCCTGTACATGTTCTTCAGGATCGGTGGCATACCCCAGCGCTCGCGCCAGCGACACCGGGCGAACCGAGGCCCTGAGATCCGCATAGGTGTCTTGCGTAATCGCATTCATCTGGCGCAGCCGGACTAGCGCCGTAGGCCACGACACCTTGAAGTACCGCTGGATGTGGACGATGTCGACCGGATCCTTGATGCGAGGCGGCAGGCCCACCTCCTCGGCGAAGCGTCGGACTCCCTCACTCGGCATGAGGAATTCACCCGCGAAGGCGTCGGCAAAACTCTCGCGTGGTCCCTTGCCGTGCGAGAGCACCTGGTTGGTCTCGTCACTGTGAAATAGGGCATGCGCCAGCTCGTGCGCGACGGTGAATCGACGCCGGCCGGGTGTCATGTCGAGGTTGACCAAGATCGCGAAACCCACCTCAGGGTGCTTGAGAAACGCACCTGACGGTGAGTTTTGGAGGTCCGGTCCGAGACGTGCGCGGTAGATGGCGATACCGAGTGCCTCGCATACCGGATCAAGGTCGGAAATCGGGGCCGAGCCGAGACGAAGGTAGCTGCGTACCTCTTCCGCCTTGCGGCGAATGTCGTCCTTCTGCGAAAAGCTCTGCCGAAATACGAACGGGCTTTGGGAGAGGCCCCGGATGGGTTCGCCCACGATTCGAGCTAGCTCGGCGAAACGGTCGAGGAATTGGACGAACTCGCGGATGCCTGGAGTAGCTCCGGGGTCGACGTCGCCATCGGCACGCAAGAGCATGCTCGCCAAGTCGTCGGTGGCCGGGTCGACTTCGCGGCCTTCGACGAGATCGATCAGTTCGATGCCGTATAGCCGGGCCATGGCGCCTAGCTGTCGATCATTTGGGGCTCTGGTTCCGGCTTCCCAATACGACACCATCGCCCGATTGATGCCTAGGGCGGCACCCACATCGTCTTGCGAGTAGCGGGCGCTCGTGCGAGCACGCGCCAGCGTCTCTCCCAACTGGCTCATCGCAATCCCCGATCCCCCGGCGACAGAGTTGTTACGCATTCTGCTATGTCGTGGTTCATGGCGTAACTATACCTCTTGTGTGTTACACCGAAACGGGTAAAGGGCTGAAAGGCATAACAAGAGAATTGTGAAGTCTGCCTTTAGTCCGAGTACTCAACCCCCGGCATCACGCAGAGCATCTCGAATAGCAGGTTCGCGGCGGTAAGGGCGGTGGTGCCGGTGGGGTCGTAGATGGGGGCTACCTCGACCAGGTCGCAGCCGACGAGGTCGAGGCCTCGGCAGCCTCGGATTATCTCTAGCGCTTGGGGGGCGGTGAGGCCGCCGATTTCGGGGGTGCCGGTGCCGGGGGCGAAGGCGGGGTCGAGGGCGTCGATGTCGAAGCTCATGTACACCGGTCCGCCGCCCACCTTTTCGCGCACCTCTTCCATAAGCGGGGCCAGCGAGCGGTTCCAGCATTCCTCTACTTGCACCACCCGGAATCCCTGCTCCCGCGACCAGTCGAAGTCGTCAGCGGCGTAGCCGGTGCCCCGCACGCCGATCTGGGCCACTCGGTGGGTGTCGAGCAGCCCTTCTTCCACGGCCCGGCGAAACGGTGTGCCGTGGGCGATGGCCTCGCCGAACATGTGTTCATTGATGTCGGTGTGGGCGTCCACGTGGATCAGCCCCAGCGGGCCGTGCTTGCGGCGCATGGCCCGCATTATGGGCAGGGCAATGGTGTGGTCGCCCCCCATCGTCACCGCGATCACGTCGTTGCCGAGGAGTTCGTCGTAGAAGTCCTCGATGCGGGCCACCGCGTCGGCCAGGTTGTAGGGGTTGGTGGCCACATCGCCGATGTCGTCGATGCGCAGGCTGTCGAAGGGAGCGGCCCTCGTGGCCATGTTGTAGGGGCGAACCAGCACCGATTCGTTGCGGATGCCCCTTGGGCCGAAGCGGGCTCCCGGCCGGTTGGACGTGCCGATGTCGATCGGCACGCCCACGACGGCGACATCGAGGTCAGCCGCCGCTGACCGGCCGGGTAGCCGCATGAAGGTGGCGATGCCCGCGAAACGGGGCATCTGATTGCCCCCGAGGGGTTGAGGCATGTCGGCCACCTTAGATCCCTAACAGACCGCGGCGATCAGCCCTTGGCCTCGATGAAGGCGTCGGAGAACTTCACCTCGAAGTCGCCGGTGTCCTGGATCTCCTCCAAGATCTCCACTGGGGCAACGCCTGGCGTGCTCAAGAACCCCTGGAGGTCCTCGTCTAGCCCGCCGAACGCGGCCGCATTAGGAGTGGAGTAGTAGTTCCAGTTCGACAGAGCGGCGCCCTGCTCGGCGGTGAGCAGCCAGTTGATGAACGTATGAGCCGTACACGGGCTGCCAGCGTCGAACGGGATGGCCATGTTGTCGATCCAACGGGTGCCGCCCTCGTCGGGCACGAAGTACACGTACTGCGACGGATCGTCGGTCTCCAGGAACTGGGTGAACATATCGCCGGAGTACCCGTGGGCGATCACCGTCTCACCGGTGGTCAAGAACTCGTCGGCCGAGTCGGTGTTGAACGCCGCCAGACGACCCCGTGCGCTGGCCACCAGGTCGGTGGCCTCTTCCAGCTCGCCCTCGTCGGTGGAGTTCAGGGAGTAGCCCAGGTACTTGAGGGCCGCGCCGATCGTCTCCCGAGGATCATTGAGCAGCGAGATCGAACCGCTGAACTGATCAGCGAGGGCCGGATCGAAGATCAGACCCCACGTGCGGGGGAAGTCGGTGCCCAGCGCCGCGGTGTCTACCGCGATGCCGGTGGTGCCCCACTGGTAGGGAACCGAATAGTCACCCGCCGGGTCGTAGATCAGGTTCCGGAAATCGTCCGAGATGTTGGCGATGTTGGGGATGGCGTCCTTGTTCAGCGGCTGAACGGTTCCGCCGGCAATCAAGATGGCCACCATGTAGTCCGACGGCACGATCAGGTCGTAGCCCGAGTTGCCAGCCGCCACGATGGGCTGCATGGCCTCATTGGAGTCGTAGACGTCCATGGTCACGCTCACGTCGTACTCGTCCGAGAAAGCGGCGAGCTGCTCCTCGTCTATGTACTCGGCCCAGTTGAAGATGTTGAGATTGCCGTCGGTCTCGTTCACCTCGCAGTCGGCGATTGCACTTCCGTCATCGTCGTCATTTCCGCACGCGGCGGCTACCAGCGCAAAGGCCAGCAGCACGCCAAGCAGCCAAAACAGTTTTCGGCCAGGAAGGTTTGTGATTGTCATTGGTATATCCCCTCTTTGATGTGGGTGTTGGTTGTGGGTTTGGCGGACACGGCTTGCCGGGCGGCGCGCAGCGAGGGGCGCCCGCTGCGGCCGCTGAACTGCTGGAAGGCCAGCGACAGGACCACCAGGAATACCGATGCGGTCAGCATGAGCACCGAGGTGGCGTTGATTAGAGGTGTGACCCCCCGGCGGATGAGGCCGAACACGAACACCGGGAGGGTGGTGGCGCCCGGGCCGGCGGCGAACTGGGTGATGACCACGTCATCGAGCGACAGGGTCAGGGCCAGCAGGGCCCCGCCCGCCACTCCGGGAATGATCTGGGGGAAGGTCACGTAGCGGAACGTCTTCCACCTAGTGGCGTAGAGGTCGAGGGCAGCCTCCTCGAGTACCTCGCTCATGCCCGCAAGTCGAGCCCGCACCACCACCGACACGAAGCTGATGTTGAAGGCGATGTGGCTGATGGTGATGGAGCCGAGCCCCTTTTGGAGATCCAATCCGAACCAGGCGTCGAGAACGTCGAAGAACTCGGAGAAGAACAGCAGCATCATCACCGCCATCGTCACGTCGGGGATGATGATCGGGAGATACAGCAGGGCGTCGAACACCTTGCGGCCCCGGAACTTGAATCGCTCCAACGCCAGCGCGGCCAGCGTGCCCAGTACCACCGAAATAAGGGTGGAGAGCAGTGCCACCCGGACCGACACCCACACCGCGTTCTGGAGCTGACTGTGCTCGGTGAAGTCCTGGTACCACTGAAGGGTGAAACCACCCCACCGGCCCACGTTGCGATCAGCGCTGAAGGAGAAAACCACCAACACGAATATGGGGGCGAAGAAGAACAGGTAGACGAGCCAGGAGTGGACCGACAGCGCAATCTTGGTGCTGCCCCGGGGCTGCACGGTGCTGCTCATAGGTTCTTGCCCCCTGAGCGGAAGTACACCAGGGTGGCCACCAGCATCACCGCCATCAGCACGAACGACAGAGACGCCCCCACCGGCCAGTTCCGGGCGGTGAGGAACTGGGTGACGATGTAGGAGCCGAGCAGGGTGGTTTTGGCCCCTCCCAGGATCTCTGGGGTCACATAGGCGCCGAGGCTGGGTACGAACACCAGGATCGACCCGGCGATCACTCCCGGCAAAGACAACGGGAACAGCACCTTTCGGAACGCCTGGAAGCCCGACGCGTAGAGGTCGCGGCTGGCCTCGATCAAGCTGAGGTCGATCCGCTCGATCGACGCATACAGGGGCAGCACCATGAACGGCAAGAAGCCATAGACCAGCCCGATCACCACCGCCGAGGTAGTGAACAGCAGTTCCCGCTCTCCCAAGCCGAGGGCTTCGGAAATGTTGGTGAACAGTCCGTCGTTTCCCAACAGGACTCGCCAGGCGTAGTTGCGCACCAGAAAGTTCGTCCAGAAGGGGATCATCACGAACACCAGCATCAGGTTGCGGACCAGTGGGCGGCGGGTGGCGATGAAGTAGGCGAAGGGGTAGGCCACCACCAGGCAGATGAGCGTGGTGAGTATGGCCAGCCACAGCGACCGGAACAAGATGTCCCGCACGATGGGCTCGCTCAGCTTGCGGTAGGCGTCGAAATTCCAGCCCGATAGATCGGTGCCGCCAAACCGGTTCCGGGTGGCGAACGAGTAAATCAGCACGATCACCAGCGGGACGGCGAAGAACAACACCAAATAGGCATAGGCCGGCAGCGACAGCAGGAAGCCCCGCCGTGATGCGGCCCGGTTGGCCGCCTTCTCGAATTCGGGGGTGGCTACTTCGGCTTCCCGCCGTTCTTCGACGACCGTCATGCCCTCACCACCGTGACCGCGTCCGGCATCCACGACACCGCCACGTCGTCGCCGACGTAGGGCCGGAACCCGCCGGGCTGGTTCTCGAGTCGGATCTCCAGCTCAGTCCATTCGTTGGCCACCGTGTACACCAACGCGTTGCCCAGGTAGGTGACGCTCTCCAAGCGGCCCGATATCGAGGTGTGGCCGGCGGGGACGGCAGTCACCGGGTGCATCTCAACCCGTTCCGGTCGAAGGCACAACGCCACCCGGGTGCCCACCGGCAGATCCGACCGGCCGGGGATGTGGTTGCCGTCGGCCAAGCACACGGTGTCGCCCGACACCACGGACGCGTCGATCAGGTTGGACTGGCCGATGAAGTTGGCCACGAACCGATTCACCGGGCGCTCGTAGATGCCCTCGGGAGTGCCGACCTGGAGGAGTTCGCCCTCGTTCATCACGCCGATCCGGTCGGCCATGGTCAGGGCCTCTTCCTGGTCGTGGGTGACGAACACGAAGGTGATGCCCACTTCTCGTTGAAGCGCCTTGAGCTCGCGCTGCATTTCTTGGCGCAATTTGAGGTCGAGGGCGCCCAGCGGCTCGTCTAGCAACAGCACCTTGGGTCGATTGACCAGCGCTCTAGCCAACGCCACCCGCTGGCGCTGGCCGCCCGAGAGCTGTTGCGACCGTCGTTGCTCAAGGCCTTCGAGGCGGACTAGGCCGATGGCCTCCTGAACCCGGCCGGCGATCTCGGCCTTGGCCACCCGCTGCATTTTGAGTCCGAACGCCACATTGGCTTCCACCGTCATGTGGGGGAACAGGGCGTAGTCCTGGAAGACGGTGTTGACCGGGCGTTTGTTGGGCGGAAGCGTGCCCACCTCGTTGCCGAAGATCTTGAGGCTGCCCTCGGTGGGGAACTCGAGTCCGGCGACCATGCGCAATGTGGTGGTCTTGCCGCACCCCGACGGCCCGAGCAGGGCGAAGAACTCTCCGTCGGCGATCTCTAGATCCACGTTGTCGACCGCTACAACGTCCCCGAATCTCTTGGTGATGGCCGAGAGCTGCACCGCTGCGCTGGCGTCGTTCACTGAATGATCCCCCCCGTCGCCCATTAGCCGGTGCCCCAGTTGTAGGTCTGCTTGACCAGCCTCAGGTAGTGCAGCGTTTCGATGTCGATGACGCCGGGAATGGCTCGGACCCGGTCGTTGACCACCGATATGAACGCCTCGCTGTCGGCGCACACAAGCTCAGCGATGACATCGAACCGCCCGGCCACGATGACCACGTACTCGGCCTCGTTGATCTCGGCCAAAGCCTCGGCAACGCTTCGGGCATCGCCCGACACGTTCAGGCCAATCCAGGCTTGGTAGCCCACACCGAGCCCCACTGGGTCGGTCACCGCCACGATCTGGACAACGCCCCGCTCGATCAGCCTGTTGACCCGCTGTCGGGTGGCGGCCTGGGAGAGCCCGACCAACGGGGCAATCTGCGCGTAGGGCATGCGGCCGTCGCGTTGCAGCTCCCGGATAATCGCCTTGTCGGTTTCGTCGAGGTCGAATACGGCAGCCACTAGCCAACTCGCTTTCTAGAAAAGGGCCTGTGCTTCGGTGAACGCCGTGCGCAGAGTCTGGTTGATGCGATCAAACTCGTCGGGGCCGGCGATGAGGGGCGGCGAGAGCTGGACCACGGGCTCGCCCCGGTCATCAGCCCGGCAGATCAAGCCCAAGTCGAGGAGGCGGTTGGTGAGAAAGCCCCGCAACAGGGATTCTGCCTCCTCTTCGGTGAACGACTCCTTGGTATCGCGGTCCTTCACCAACTCGATGCCGTAGAAGTAGCCCATGCCCCGAACCTCTCCGACAATCGGGAGGTCGGTCAGGTCATCCAGGGCGGCCCGGAAGGCGGCCTCGTTGGCCTGAACATGGTCGAGCAGATGCTCCTTTTCGAAGATGTCGAGGTTGGCCATGGCCACCGCGCAGCTCACCGGGTGCCCGGCGAATGTGAAGCCGTGCAAGAACGACTCGTCGGTGCCCACAAAAGGCTCGGCGATGCGATCGCTGGCGATCATGGCCCCCAGGGGCGCGTAGCCCGACGTCATGCCCTTGGCGCAGGTGATTATGTCGGGGATGTAGTCGAGCCGCTCGGAGCCGAACATGCTCCCGAGGCGGCCGAAGGCGCAGATGACCTCGTCGGACACGAGCAGGACGCCGTATTTGTCACAGATCTCACGGACCCGGGCGAAGTACCCGTCGGGGGGCACGAAGCACCCGCCGGCGTTCTGCACCGGCTCAACGAACACCGCGGCCACCGACTCAGGACCCTCCCGCAGGATGATCTGCTCGATATCGTCGGCGCAGGCCAGCGTGCAGGCGGAGCAGTGGGCACACAGTTTGCACCGGTAACGGTTGGTGTTGACCGCATGGGAAACCCCGGGCACCAGGGGTTCGAAGGGCTCTCGCAGCATGTCGAGACCGGTAATCGACAGCGCGCCCATCGACGTGCCGTGATACGAGAACTGGCGGCTGATCACCTTGTGCCGTGCGGGCTGGCCGATCACTTTGAAGTACTGGCGGGCCAGCTTCCAGGCCGATTCAACCGACTCCGATCCGCCGCTGGTGAAGAACACCCGATTCAAGTCGCCGGGGGAGAACGAGGCCAGGCGGGCAGCCAGCTCTACCGCGCCGGGATGGGCGTAGGTCCAGATCGGGAAGTAGCCGAGTTGAGAGGCCTGGCGCCCGGCGGCTTCGGCCAGCTCTTCTCGACCGTGCCCCACCTGGGAGACGAACAGCCCGGCGAGGCCGTCGAGGTACTGGTTGCCTTTGGCATCCCAGACGTAGCAGCCGTCGCCCCGCTCAATGATGCGCATCCGGTCTACCGCGCTGCCGATGCTGCTGAAGTGGCCCCATAGATGGCGGTCGGCCAGCGCGACTAGCTCGTCGTGTTGCATCGTTGGCGCCCCCTGCTCCGGTAGGTGATTACCGATTTAACACCAATATTGCCACTAGCGCAACCAAATCGGTTGCAGATATTGATTCGACAACTAGTTTCGGCTCAAACAGGGGCTTGATTGAACGGGTTTCGTGCTGCAATATGTCGAAGACGACGAGGACGGCGAATCATGCTGAAAGACAACTATATAAACGGGCAAATGGTGCCGGCGATCGACGGAGCTACTGACACGGTGGTGAACCCGGCGACCGGCGCAGCAATCGGCGAAGTGGCGTCCAGCTCGGCAGCCGATGTGGATGCCGCTGTGAAGGCCGCGGCCGCAGCCTTTCCGGAGTGGTCGGCCAAGACTCCGAGGGAGCGCAGCGAGATCCTCCACAAGGTGGCCGACATCGTGGAGGAGAACGTCGAGGAGCTGTCGCAGCTCGAGTGTGAGAACGTGGGCAAGCCGGTGTCGATAATCGAGTTCGAGATGGACCAGCTATGCGACAACTGGCGGTTCTTTGCGTCTGCGGGGCGCTTTTTGGAGGGCAAAGCGGCCGGCGAGTATCTCGAGGGGTACACCTCGATGGTCCGCCGCGACCCCCTTGGGGTGGTGGGCTCGATTGCCCCCTGGAATTACCCGCTCTTCATGGCGACGTGGAAGCTCGGCCCTCCTCTGGCCGTGGGCAACACGGTGGTGTTGAAGCCCTCTGAGCTCACCCCATACACCACGCTGCGGCTGGCCGAGCTCCTCGATGGCGTGCTTCCCCCGGGGGTATTCAACGTGGTGTGCGGCCGGGGAGAGGCCGCCGGTGTGCCTTTGGTGCAGCACCCCGACGTGGCCATGGTGTCGCTCACCGGTTCGGTGGCCGCGGGCAAGTCGGTGGCCAAGGAGGCTTCCGATTCGCTCAAGCGCGTGCACCTCGAGTTGGGCGGGAAGGCACCGGTGATCGTGTTCGACGACGCCGATGTGGAAGCGGTGGTGGCCAATCTGCGGGACAACAGCTTCTACAACACCGGCCAGGACTGCACCGCCCCCTGCCGGGTGATCGCCGGGTCGAGGGTGCATGACGATTTCGTGGCCCAGCTCACCGATGCCGCCAAGGCGGTGGTCACCGGCGACCCCACCGACGAGGGCACCGAGATGGGTCCGCTGGTGTCCGATGTGCAGTTGGGCCGGGTTTCGGGGTTCGTCGACCGGGCAGCTGAGGCCGGCGCCGAGATCACCATCGGTGGTTCCCGGCGCGAAGGAGCCGGCTACTTCTACGAGCCCTCAGTGGTGGTCGGCGTCGACCAGGCGTCGGAGATCGTTCAGCGGGAGGTGTTCGGGCCGGTCATCAGCGTGCAGTCGGTGCCCGATGAAGAGACCGCGCTGGCCTGGGCCAACGACTGCGACTTCGGGCTCGCCGCCAGCGTGTGGACCAACGACGTGGGTCGAGCGATGCGCATGGCCAAGGGCCTCCAGTTCGGAACGGTTTGGGTGAACGACCACATCCCCATCATCTCGGAGATGCCCCACGGCGGCTTCAAGCAGTCGGGCTACGGCAAAGACATGTCGCTGTATGCGGTCGAGCACTACACCGAACTCAAACACGTCATGGTGAAACACTGAGCGACCAGTCTTGGGCCGCAAAAGCCCTGGCCGCGGCGCGCCCCGCGGTGTTCTGGTCGGATCGCGACGATGCCCCGGCTGCGGCTCCGGAACTGGCGGGAACATTGGAAGCCGACTTGGCCGTCGTGGGCGGCGGGTTTACCGGTCTCTGGGCCGCGCTCCAGGCCTTGGAGGACCAACCCGGTATACGAGTGGCGGTGCTGGAAGCCGAGCAGTGCGGGTTTGGGGCCAGCTCCCGTAACGGCGGCTTTTGCGACTCGTCGCTGACCCATGGACTGGCCAATGGGCTGAGCCATTGGCCCGACGACATCGAGACCCTGGTTCGGTTCGGCCGGGAGAACTTTGCCGGGTTGGCCGCCAGCCTGGAGCAGCATGGCATCGACGCCGACTTCCGGCTCTGCCCCGAGATCGGCGTGGCCACCGAGCCCTGGCATCTGGAGGGGCTGGCAGAGGAAATCGAGGTGTATCGGGCCTTCGGGGAAGACGTCGACCTGCTTGATGCCGACCAGATGCGGGCTCGAGTCCATTCGCCCACTTACCTCGGCGGGATGATCCGCCGCAACGATGTGGCCTTGGTCGATCCGGCTCGGCTGGTGTGGGGATTGCGATTGGCCATTGAGGGTCTGGGAGGTGGCGTCTTCGACCGCAGCCCGGTCCTGTCGGTCAACCGTGTGGGCAGCCGACTGGCAATCAGAACTCCAAACGGCAGGGTGTTGGCCGACCGGGCGGTAATGGCCACCAACGCCTATCCCGGTCCGGTGAGGCGCCCCCGCCGCTACACCATCCCGGTCTACGACCACGTGCTGATGACCGAGCCTCTGACAGCCGAGCAGATGGCCTCGGTGGGATGGTCCGACCGGGAAGGGTTGGGGGACGTGTCGAACCTGTTCCACTACTACCGGCTGTCGGCTGACAACCGGATCCTATGGGGCGGCTACGACGCCACCTACCACTTCAACAACAGTGTGGGTGATCGCCACGATCAGAGCGAGACGACGCATCTGCGGTTGGCCGAGCATTTCTTCCAGACGTTTCCCCAGCTTGAGGGGCTGTCGTTCAGCCATCGCTGGGGTGGCCCCATCGGCACCACCACCCGTTTCACCGCCACCTGGGGCACCGCGTGCCACGGCCGCCTGGCGTGGGTGGCGGGCTATACCGGCCTCGGGGTGGGCGCCAGCCGATTCGGAGCCCGGGTGGCGCTAGATCTTGTGTATGGCCAATCCACCGAGCGGACCGAGCTCAAGATGGTGCGCAAACCCCCGGTTCCCTTCCCCCCGGAGCCGGCCCGTTGGGCCAGCGTCCAACTCACCCGCAGGGCCCTCCAGCGGTCGGACCGTCGGGGTGGGAAGCGGGGACCGTGGCTGAGCCTGCTCGATCGATTCGGCGTGGGGTTTGACTCGTGAGCGACCGCTACCGCGACCGGTCGTTTTGGCATGACTCCTGCCCTGATTCGCTTGAGCCCCGTCCGGCGCTGGGAGGTGATGCGGACACCGATGTCGCCATCGTGGGCGGCGGTTACACCGGGCTGTGGACCGCCTACTACTTGCTGTCGATCGACCCGACGATCCGGGTGATGGTCATCGAGCGCGACATCGTCGGCTTTGGTGCGTCGGGCCGCAACGGCGGCTGGTGTGTGGGGGAGATGGCGGCCGGTCCCAAGCGGCACGAGGCAGTTGGCGGCAACGATGGCGCCCGCCGGCTGCTCCATGCCTTGCAAGATTCGGTCGATGAGGTGGGCCGGGTGGCCGAGGGCGAGGAGATCGACTGCCACTACGCCAAAGGCGGCGCGATCCGCCTGGCTCGGAACCGGGCTCACTTGACCCGCCAACGCGAGCAGGTCGATCTGTTTCAAAGCGCCTACGGGTTGACCGATGGCGACATGCGCATGCTCGGTGCTGATGAGGCCGGCACCCACTTGGCCGCCACCGGGGTGGTGGGCGGCATGTTCTTCGCCCACACCGCGGCCCTCCATCCGGCCCGACTGGTTCGAGGGCTTGGCGATGCTGTTGAGCGCCTGGGGGGCAAGATTGTCGAGGGCACAGCCGCAACTGCCATTCAACCCGGCCGGGTCACCACTGACCGGGGAGAAATCAAGGCCGAAGTGGTGGTACGAGCCCTTGAGGGTTACACCGGCACGCTGGAGGGAAACCGCCGGTCTCTGGCCCCGCTGTATTCGCTGATGGTGGCGACAGAGCCCATCGACGATGCGCTCTGGGAAGACATCGGGCTGAGCCAACGGCAGACGTTCACCGATGACCGGTTCATGGTCATCTACGGACAGCGGACTACTGACGGAAGGATCGCATTCGGAGGACGGGGGGCGCCCTACAACTTCGGCTCCAAGATCGCCAGCTCGGTGGAGCAGAGGTCGCGCACCCACGACAAGATCATCAAAACGTTGGTCGAGCTGTTGCCCATGCTCTCTGAGGTGGCCATCACCCACCGGTGGGGCGGCGTGCTCGGCGTCCCCCGTGACTGGTTCCCGTCGGTGGGATTCGACCGGGAAAGCGGTATGGCCTGGGGCGGAGGCTACGTCGGCGAGGGAGTAGCTCCCGCCAACCTGGCCGGGCGGACCATCGCCGAACTGATCACCGAGACCGACTCGCCCCGCATCGACCTCCCCTGGGTAGGACACCAGTCCCGGCGATGGGAGCCCGAACCCCTGCGGTGGCTGGGCATCAACGGGGCGCTGAGGATCATGGGCATTGCCGACCGATCAGAGGCGATAACCGGAAGGAAGTCGCGGCTCGCCCGGATGATGCAGCGGGTGCTCAGCTGAGAGGCGGCTAGGCCACTCCCAGGCGGGCCAATTCGAACGTTTCGGCGGCAATGGCCAGGATCTCGCTGCGGTCAATGGCCAAGATGTAGCCGCCCGCGATGGTCTGGTCGAGCGATTCTGTGAACGCCGCTAGGTAATCGTCGCCGCCCCCGGGATAGAGCCGGTCGATTGTCCCGGTCTCCAGTGGCGCAGTGGTGCCGAACAGGAAGGCAAAACCGTCGCCTTCTTGCCCTTCTCCAGACAGCATCCGAAGGGGAGTGTCGACCCATGGATTGCGGATCCCGCCTCGGGCGTTGCCCAGATCGTCGCGCTCGCAGGTGATGCCATCATCGCCCAGTTGCAAACGGGGGGCGATGGGGGGCGGCTCCCCGCCTCCGGCCCAGCGGTCGAGGTGCTCAAGGGCGGCTTGGGCCACGTAGTGCTGATGAGGAGCGGAGTTGATGGGCCTGTCCACGGTCATGATCACCAGGTCGGTGATCGGCTCGAGCATTCGGGCCAATTCCGAGGGTTCAAGTTGGCCGCCATCGGCTCGCGAAGCCACTAGCAGGTAAGTGTCGGCATGTGCGGCCCCGGGCAGTTCCCACACCCGGATGTTCTCGCTGTCGGGCTGCTCGATTGCCTCGTTGCGCAGCACGGTCACGTCGGTCTCGCTGCTCAACAGCAGAACCGGCACCCGAGCGTCAGCGCGGATCTGCTCGGGGCAGTGGGCCATGGCGTCGTATCGCTCGTTGAGCACCCGGGGGCCGAAGGTGCCGTTCAGCTCGGTCCGAACTCCGGGTCGCCCGTGCAGGAAGTAGCCGTCGAAGGTCTGAACCAGCGGATCGATGGCATTTACATAGGTGGCCAAAAACGCCGCCGACTGCGACTCGCCCACTGCCAATAGCCTCTGGGGATTCAGATCGCCGATCAGCGGGGAACCGCCTTGGCGAAGAGCTTTGGCTACCTGGGTGAAGATGTCGTAGCTGAATGCGTCGCCGGGATGGGACAGGTGCCCGTAGCGCTGCGGTTTGTACAACTTGAGATGGAGGCCCTCGGCCAAGCCGCCCCCGTCGATACCGGCCCTTTGGGCCGATACACCTACCCAGGCGTCGCCCCTGCGGATGATGTGGCGGTGCATGTAGTCCCAGTCGGGGGAGCCGTCGATGCCTGCTGACACGTTCAGCCACTCGACCACCACCGTGCCGCTGAAATCGACTGCTGCTGCTGGTCGTCGTACCAGCAGCCGGGTGATGAACGGCGCAGACTCGTTCGGCTCGGCGGTAATCTGCCCGCTCCGCGGAAGCTCTCCAATTGCCCGGTACGACTGGGCCTGGCCGCGGGCTTCGAACTCGGCTTCCAAGTAGCCCAGCTCGTCGAGGCCATAGTTACGAGGGATCAAGGCCGGCGGGGTGCCGGGAAGCTCTTCGATTGCAACTGAGGTTGGCGTGGTCATTGGGGAGTGCTCGGGGCTACTGCTGCTCGACGTCGGCGGAGAACTCGTTGGCCACCTCGGGTTCAGGTGATCGCAATAGAAGCGACTCGATTCCGAACGTGGGGGCGGCGAATAAGGCGGCCATGAAGGAGACCAATCCATGAGCAACCTCGTCGCCTTGCATGATCCCAGTGCGGAATCCCTGGCGCTGCCAGTGGGGTATGGCGGCTTCGAAGGCTTCGGGAGTGAACGAGTTGGCGAATTCGGTGGGCATGGTGGGCCCCAAGATGACGGTGACAAACCGGCGGTTGCCCAGCATCTCGGTGCGCCATCCGTCCATGGTCGCTTCCAGGGCTCGCTTGGAGGCGGCGTAGGGGACCAGCGAGTGGCGGGGCATCGAGGAGGAGTCTGAGGACACTGCGGCCACTACCGAGTCCTCGCTGAGATGGGGGAGGGCGGCCTTGATGATCAGGTTCGGTCCAAACGTGTTGACTCCGAAGACCGCTTGCCAGTCCTCTTGGGTCAGCTCGGCCATCGGCGCCATTGGAGACATACCCGAGGTGTAGACGATGCCGTCGAGGCCACCAAGCACTTCGGCGGCCTCGGCCACCCCGTGTTCGATGCTTAAGGGGTCGAGGGTGTCGATGACCACGACGTGGCCGCCTTCGGCCTCTTCCACTGCGGCCTCCAGCACGTCGCGCCGTCGGGCGGCAAACGCTACGTGGGCACCGAGGCGCTGAAGCGCGATGGCGGTTGCCCGACCTAGACCTGATGAGGCCCCTACCACCAGGACTCTGCGCTCACTCAGTGCTTCCATCTGCTCCCCCTCCAAGGGCCTCGGCTAGCCAATTCTGCCAGAGGGGTCCGTCCCGCTCGGCGGCCTCGGCCCCGCCGGCCCCGTAAAGGTACAGCCACACCGACGCCCCGGCGTGTTCGCCGTAGGACTCCACGGTAATGAATGCGGTGCCCGGCGCAGGCTGGTCGAGCAACAGAGCAATTCTCCACGTTGCGGCATCCACCACCGTCCCGGCCAGCGGGGGAGCTTTAGGGGCGTTGACGTCGATCCGCTCGCCTGTGGCCGGAGCAGCCTGGATCCCCAGCGCGTCGGTGAGCACAGCCCAGGCCTCATCCCGGGAACCGGCCCACATCCCCACGGGCAGCACCGACGCTGCGGTCTGACCGGCAAAGTGCTCCATGTGCAGCTTGAGATTGAACAGGAACAACCCCCAGCCCTCCACCATCCCGTCGTACTGGGCGTCCCACTCGCCGCCCTGGCCGAACCCGGTATTCACCAGCCGAACCACGCACCGGTCGTCCCCCCGAGGCTCCACCGTCCACTCGAACGCCAGTCCCTCCACCCCCTCGCCGCCGTCGAAGCAAACCCGCCGAGGCGGCTCCCACACCGCTACCCGCCCCGGAATCTGCATATCCGGCCCCGGCCCAAACGAGGCCATGGCCGATCCCCCTGCGCGCTCCTCCACAGTGTGGGGCACATACCAAGAGGAAATCCCCGGTCCCGTAGCCACCGCCCGCCACACCTCCTCCGGCGTCCCGGGAACCACTACATCCAGCTCAATCGAGCGCCGCTCTTCAGCCATGGCCCAAACCATAGAAGCAGTAAGCAGCCAAAGGTGACCTGCTAGGTCTTTCAGGCAATTGCCCCTGAGTTTGGTGGCGACAGGTCGATGCGAAGTCTTGAGGCGAGCATCAGCAGGTCCGCGTCGGAACGGTCGGCTCCAAGGAACTCGACCAACTCTTCTTGTCGGGGTTGGCCAAACGCGAGGCGGTACGCGGCTAGCGTTTTGCGCAACTGAGGCAGGGCCGCTGCGTCGCGGCTGAAGGGCATGACTGGCACATGGCGTTCGATCTTCGCCGGTCCCTGGTGGAACACCCAGTACGGCACCATCTCACCATCGGCAGCCGGACTCTTCGACACTGCCAAGGCGAAGAGCTCGCTCCAAGGATCCACACCTGTGGCTAGTTTGTTGGCAACCAAGTCCTGACCCAGGCTCACGGCTATGTTCCGCCGTACGGCATGGCCCTTGTACCTGTGAACGCGCCCTTCGCGCTGCTCCAAGTCAACAGGGTTAGAAGGAAGATTCCAGTGAACGACGGCGTGACACCAGAGATGAAAGTCCAGCCCCTCTTGCCCGACCGAAGTAGAGGTGAGAACAAAGGGCCAAAATGGGGAGTTGAACGCTTTGGAGACAGACTCGACCCGGGCCTCGCCGCCCCCGTCAAGTGCCTGGTTGCCGAAGGCGACAGCGAAGCGAGTACGCATCCGGTGTTCTTCCAACTCAACGTCGTGGCCGTTCTCTTTCCGGCTGGGGATGTCCACTCGGTATGAAGAAGTGCGAAGTTCTAGGGCTTCAGCGACTGCGAGCGCTATGTCGGCGGCTGCTGCTACACATTGGTCGTCGTCTCCCAAACTCAAATAGCCGAGCCAGTCCCGAAGCACATGAGCATGCTCGTCGAGGACGGCTTGAAGGTTGCCGTCAATCGAGTGTCGGACGACATCGCGCCAGTAGCGGCTTCTACTGTCGGCAGTGTCTGATTCATCTAAGTTCCCGCTGATGATGGCTGTGACTTCCGGTGCGTTGAAGAAGCTCCTGAACGCAGCACCGACCCTTGCAGCGTTCAACAAGGTCTGGTCGTGAGAGATCGGGAGACCAGCGACCGAACTGATCATCCGCGACGCGCATTGTGCAGGTCCGCCGATCGCGAGTTCAGCGAGCACTTCGATGAGGTCATCAGGAGGGCGTCCGAGAACCTCAGGTCCATGCATGACCATCGACTTTGCTTCTTCAAGGTGTGCGCGGAGTCCGTCCCCGGGTAGATCGCCTTCCCAGTGGTCGGCGCGGCCACGGGCGAGCAATCGATGAGTTGCCGACGGATAGTGCTCCTTGTCGAGCAGCAAGGGCGCGGCCCAGTACCACCTTTGGTCAACGACGCCGTCCGTGGGCGCAAATCGACGAAGCGGTTCGAGAGCTCCTTCCACCTGAGATGCAACATTGGCAAGTACGTCTGAGAGTTGGCGGCGTTCCACCTGTGCCTGCGGCCGGGGGTCGCCGAGCTCAGCGAGGCTCGGACTCGGCCAGATGAGGAGAAACGAAGTCATCGCCGCGGCTCGGCGGGCACCAGATGACTCTCCTGGCCTGGCTTCACCGGTTGAGCGCTCGCTGGTACGAAAGGCAAGGCGCTGGCCGCCACGTCTCCGGTAGTCAGCCGTGTAGCCATGGCTGCGTCCGGCGAAGGCGCGGCGTTCGGCCTCGAAACTGACCAGCGACGAGACGACCTTTGGCACGACAGCCCAGCCTGAGAAGATCAGCCGCTTCGTGAAGCTGGCAGTTTCCGGTGCCTCGTACACCGATCCGGTTTCGTAGTACCGCATCGAGGGGGGTATCCAGAGCAGCTCGAAGGCGCGGTGGCGCTCCAGATCATCGAGTAGCCAACGAAGTCGCCCGTTCTGGGGGTCAATGCGCTTATATGCCTCGACGTTGTCCCATCTCAGCAGGCCAGGGCCAGGATCGAGCTCTCCGCTGTCGGCGAACCGTCCGTCCGCTGAGGCCTGCATGACGGCCTCCTTCAGCTTGTACCGCTCCATGAAGTTGACGAGATATGGCCCGGACTTCCAGTACTCCGTGGGTTCGTGGTGGTCCACGGTCTCGGCGAGGTCGCCGAAGCGCAGATAGGCGCGAAGGTCATCGGGTTTCACCGGCACTTGGGTGTCCGGCTCTTTGAGCATTCCGTCTCGGTTTGGCGTGGCCGCCAATCGCTCTGTTCGTGCCATCACGCCGCGCAACTCGGCCCCGATGTCGCCGCAGATCACCTCAGCGTTGCCGAGCGACTCGGCTGAGGTGAGCGCCGACCGGAGCGCACTGAAACGATTCCGCAGCCGATCGATTTTCGCTGGGTCCTGAAACAGGAATGAACAGGTGTCGAGGAAGTCCGCGTAGTGATCGCCTTCGACCTCGTCGGCAGTCGTGTACATGCGATATGGGGTTGCGGAGAGCAGCAGCGTTCGGGTGGGGCGGCCTGTCTCGGGGTCCTTGTGATCGAACAGCCGGTGGGCTAACTCGGTAGCGAAGTTTGCGGGATCAGGCTTGAGCAGGTCCTTGAAGCGTTGGAATTCGTCCAGCACCACGAGATCCGGCTGGAGCGCGGCGATGCCAACGATCGCCATGATGCGGCGCACCTCCCCGATCAGTTCCTTACGGTGCTCCTGCAAGTCGTCAGGAAACGTCCGCTTCCACGCCAGCCCGTCGACAAGTTCGTCAAACAGCTCCCGAAGGGTCGGTCGGCCGTCGTGTCTTCGTGACTTGTCGACGTCAGTGAGCACTTCGCCGAAATCCCCAAGTGAACCTTTGATTGTCGACCGGTACTGCCGCTCCTCCCAACGCAGGCGCCCATCGGGGCCACCGGCGGTAATGCCTTCCCAGAAAATTCGCCGAGCGGGGGCCGTCATGGCGCTCGCACCCCAAAGGGCGCGCAGGAACGTGTACGCCAGACAGCGCTCGTTGAACCTGCCAGTACTGCGACCGAACTTGAGGGATGTTCCGGGCGTGATCGCCAACAGATTGATGCCCGTCTGCATGCTGTCACCATCATTCAAATCAGCAAGGGGGAGCATGGTGAGCCGCTCGACATCATCAAGCGGCTCGATGCCCTTGGGGACGAGTTTGCGAAGGTTCTGTCGGGCGATCGCCGCGTTCGAGCAGACATAAACGATGTCGTGCCGCTCATCTCCGGTGCGACGAAGGTGGTCGATGACTTGGGCAATCACGCCCTTGGCAACGTGGGTTTTGCCAAGACCGACTTCGTCGGCCACTAGGAACCGAATTGCGGGATCCCGGTCAGCGAACATCCGCTTGAATGCCCACTGGGCGGTTTGCCGCTGGAAGTCCTTCAGGTCGGTCAAGACTGCCTGGACATCGATGTTCTGCCCAGTCATCGCGCCACGGCTCCTTCGATCGCTACGTCATAGATCATCGTCCACAGTTCGGCGAAGCCCGGCGGGAGGGCATCATCGGCGGCCAGGTCCGTGACGAGCGGGTGGAGCCCGGCGAGCTTCGCAGGGTCTCGTCGCATCGTTTTCAGCAACTTCTCCAACACTGGGAGGTTCAGAGGACCGTTCCCGCCGTCGGCAGTGTCTTCGCCTGCGCCATTGACCGCGTCGAGAAGGTCCATTTGGCCCGAGTCCTCGTTGAGCAACGCCAAGAGGTAACGAAGAAAGCGCTCTGCATTCCCGACCAGGGCTCGCAAGAGGAACCGCTCGCGGTGCTCGGGCACACCGACTAGCGGGACCGGGACGACGAAGAAGGTAAGTGTGCCGTCCTCGTGAGCAAGCTCGAAGGCGAGGAAACCGCTGATGGTCTCGAGGCTGGTTTCAAAACGCGCCTCCAAAGGCTCACCCGTGGCCACTCGTCGCCGATTTCCGGCGGATGCGAGCGGCCAGCAGTGGATCTCCGTGCTGTCGAGGAAGGGCAGCGGTTTGCGCGACTGGTAGGTGACGGCCCATCCGGTGCCGCTCTCCTCGACGATCCCCTCGATGGGAAGTCGAGCGATGGCGCAGCGTGCGCTATCGAGCGACGCCGCTTCGGGCGGATCTGTAGGAGGGTCAGGTCTGTAGGTATTGAACAAGTCCCGGAGGCTCGGCTCGTCCATCGTGCCGTTGCAGAGCTTGTCGATTCCCAGCACCGCTGCGGGTCCGGTCAGTTCAACGAGGATCTCGACATTGCTGTTGAACGCGGCACCGGTCGCGTTCGCGGACCCCACAAAGAGGCGGGCTCGGCCCCTATCCTCGAAGGCGAAGACCTTGGCATGCAGTCCAACTAGGGGACGGCCGGGGTCGTGGGGCGATGATCGTTCTGCCTCAGTTGCGAGATCGACTGCGCTCCCGTCGTCGAAGGTGTACACCTTGGCCACCTTGTCGAGAGCGCCAGGCCCGAGGTGGTCGAGGGACTCCGCCCTGCTGACGAGTTCGTCTATTGGTGCCGGGCGCACTCTCTGGAAGAAGTCGTCGCTCACGAAGGGTGAGATGATCAGCGACCGTTCGGCGCTAGCAGGCAGTGGCGAGGGCTTTCTGGAGAGGCCCAGCACATGGGTCTCCAGATGATCCACACCCACTGGCAAAGCAAATTTCGCTGTCTGAAGCGCAGCTGACAGCGAGTGGACACGCTGTCGGTGATCTACCGAGACGTCGCTGACCGCAGCGTCGAGGAGACCTTCAAACAGGTCCCCTACAGGTTCCAACAGTGCGCCGGTCGAATCCCTTGCCTCGTCCAGGCGGACAACAGTGTCCCAACTTGTATCGAACGTGAGATTCCGGCTGGCGATAAGTACCCGGAGCCGCTGCTCCCGTGGTTGGCTGTCTATTGGCTTGTCAACAGCCTCGTAGCGAAGCACCCACACCTTGGGGTGAACGACGCCGCCGCGTGGAGCAACAACGGGCACAACCGCCCGCTCAAGGAAGGCGAACACCCGGCGGGAGGGTGGTAGGGCGATTTCACCCACTTGGCTGAACACGGTGATCTTGCCGGCGTGGGAACGCAGAGCATGTAGCAGCTCGATGGGCTCGTGTTGGCTCCCGTCGGAGGCGAGGTTGTCGTGTCCCGCGAGCGCAAACGCAGCAGGCGCCGCTAAGAGCGCTCGAAGGTCGAGCGTGAACGTGACAGCCATGGCCGATTCCAAGCCGAAGGCGACCGGAGGTCTCATGGCGTCGATGAGGGTGAGCCGGTTTGTGGGTTGCAGCATCAGACTCCCGGCCTCGCCGCAGCAATATCTGCAAGATAGCTCTTGGTGATGGGCCACCGGTAGTTGAGTTGACCGCCGACCGGTGCCTGATTCCAGTTCTCCAGGGAGGCTCGGTGGGCCAGTCGGGCTCGCTTCGACTTGAGTCGGATCTCTCGGTCACGGATGTGTCCGTGGATCACTTTGTCCTTTGCGAACACCGCAGGGTTGTCCACTGCTCGCGCCACCATGAGTGTGATGAATTCCTGAGTGCCACCGCTGACGCCATGTCCGGCTAAGAAGCTCCAGAACTCGGGGAGGTCATTGACCCAGGAGCGAAGCTCCTCATACCGCTCGGCTATCAGATGGACCCAGTCGTTGAGATGGGCGAGTTCGCGCCCTTCGAGTTCGCCGGTGTCCCAGCCGAACTCCTCTCTCGCCTTGCGCGCGAGAAGGATGTTGTAGACGTGCTGTGGGCCGACGGTCAGCTCGGAAAAGCAGCGGGCGTGGCGCAGAACCTCAACGAGTTGGTCGGGTAGCCCATCAGTTGGCAGATCCCACGGGTAGTCGACATTGGTCGAACCGTCCGCCATTCCGCACAAGACGGCCAACAGCGTGCCTTTGTGACGCCACTGGATGTGATCAACCAAGACCTGGGCCTCGTCAGGACGAAGGTCGAAGGTGCCGTCGCTTTCTAGGAAGCCCTCGGGTGGTGGAGGGATGCCTGCCCACATCGACACCCTTCGATCCGTCGCATTTGCGTCGTCATCGCGTTCAGGCCGGAGTCGACCAAGGGCGGCTGCCCGCTTTCCGTATTCGGCGAGGCTGAGGTCGAGCCGTCTCAGACCCCAGGTACCCAAACCGCCCCAGTAGGCCGCGCTTGGCATGCGTTTGAGATCTCGGCCCGCGGTGTAGCCGATCACGCCTTGGTTCGGCCCCAAATGACGGAGGCAGTCGATGAGCCGTGCCTCGTCTTCACGGAGCCTGCTGGCAAATTCGTTCGGAGGGACCTGCTGAGCCTCAAGGCGGGCAAAGATCCATGGCAAAAAGATGAAGTAGCGAAGCCTGGTTTGGATCGTTGAAGTGCCTGGGCTCAGCATCTCCGAAAAGGCATCGCGCACAACACCCAATCCCAGTACGTCGAGTGTCCCGGGCTCTTCGAGCGAACGGAGCAGCGTGCCCACTTGTTCGCTTGCGGTTGCATCCAGATCGAGCCAGCCAAGTGACGACGCTGGCACGTAAGTACTCATCAACTTGATGCCCCTACCGCTCGGTGTCTTCTCCCTTGGCCCATCCGGGGGAGTTTGCCCCCCAAAATCAGACAGCTCCATTCAGTCCTACACCGACGACATGCTCGAACGGATCGTGAAAGGCTCTCGGGCGGCATGGCATGAATGCGGTGGGAGGCCATTGTTTGGTCACCGCCGACCGCAAGATCACCCAATGGGCCGAGCCCACTCGTCTTCTTGGTGTCATCGGCCCCTTGCCCTAGTGGGATCACCCTGGCTGCCTCATCAACCATAGGTGGAATGTAAGCCATGTTGCTTGAGTTCAAATGAGTACCAATCAAATCTAAGATACATTCGCCTATACAAATTGATTCTGGTAGATGCTGTCACCGACGCCGGTATACTTGCATGCATGAAGTTTATGGCCCTTGAACAGGGAGAACGGGCTGCTGGCGAGCTGTCTGCCCCCACTTGGCCGGAGGCGGTTGATGTAAACGTTTTGTCATTGTTGGAGCTGCGAGCGCGGTTGGGATTGATAAAGCGAGCTGAGGCCCGCCTGGCTGCGATGAAGACAACCACGCTGGCTGCGTACACCAATCGCTGGGGCGAGGGATTGGCCCGTAGGGTGGCCTTGGAAGAGCTTCAGGCCTCCAAGCAGCAAGCTCGCCGGGAGGTCGAGGCTGCCTCTCAGCTCTCTCGGGTTCCCGAAACCCTCGACGCGCTAGGCGCAGGAGAAATTCCTGAGGGCCATGCCAAGCAGATCGCCAAAGCTGCCTCCCGGGGTCCGGTCGACGAAACCGTGCTGGTGGAGGCGGCCCGTCGCGAAGACTTTGGCACCTTTTCCCGGACTCTGCGAGACCACCAGCACCAACAATCCGACGACGGCGGAAAATCACTGTTCGAAAAGCAGCGGGAGCGACGGTCGATCAACTTCTTCAAGTCGCCCGACGACGGCATGTTCATCCTGAACGGCCGGTTCGACCCGCTGGCGGGTAACAAGATCGAGGCCGCATTGGCCGCCGAAGAGCGTCGACTGCGCAAAGACGACAAAGCAGGCGAACAAGCCGCATTCGACCAGCGGCTCGCCGATGCGTTGGAGAATTTGGTTTGTGCCGATTCCCGCGACAGCAGACCCCAGGGCACCACGCTGGTCTTGACCGCGGAGTGGGACATGGTCAACAACCAGATTGCTGATGTCCGTCTGCCCGACGGGGACCAGCTGCCTATGTCTGAGGCCCTGCTGCTGGCTTGCAACGCCGACATTCTGCCCTGCGTGTTCAACACCAAGAATCAGGAACTCTGGGTGGGACGCAAGCACCGGTTGGCCACCGAAGCCCAGCGGGCCGCGCTCATCATCCGGGACAAGCACTGCATCGGATGCGGGCGATCCGCCGTCTGGTGCGAGGCCCACCACATCGATGAGTGGTCCAAGGGTGGCCGTACCGACATCGACAACCTGGTCTTGGTGTGTACGAGCTGCCACCACAACATCCATGACGGCGGCTGGGAAGTACACCGGACAAGCGGCAGTGCCTACGAACTCAGACCGCCGCCCAGACCCTACGCCCACCTGCAACCGTGGCGATCCAGACCCGACACGCCCTCTCAAGAGCCCGACCCATTCCCCGAAACAGGAATCAGCACTGGACACCCTGCCAACCGCCAACCGGTACTTCTGAGCTGAACACGGTGCTTACCGGGGCACGACCGCAGCTTCCAGCATGAACTCCAACTCCTACTCCTGAGCTTTGAGAAAATCGACCGTTTGTATGTATGGGCAGCAGTCGGCGCGACAGCCATTCCATACTCCTGAGCTAAGAGAATCGACCGTTGGTATATTTCTTGGCGATGGGGTTGACGGAGTCTCAGCGGGCGAGCTGGGAAGAGAACGGGTTCTTTATTGAGCGGGGGTTCGCTGATCAGGAGACCACCGACGCCATGATCGAGCGGATTGTAGAGATCGCCCGGGCTAACGCCGCCGGGGAGTCGCGGCCTGATCTGTTCATCACTCCCGACAAGACGAACGAGAATCCGGCCACTCCAGAGGTGGGCGTTTCCAAGATCTTTCGGGTGATGCGGGCTGAGCCGGTGTTCCATGAATTCGCCACCAATACCGGGCTGTTGTCGATGATGGGCGATCTCATCGGTCCCGATGTGGACTGCTTTTTGTCGCAGTTCATCTTCAAGCACCCCGGCACCCTCGGCCAGCCTTGGCACCAAGACGACTACTACTTCCGCATGACACCTTTGCCCCAGGTGGGGGTGTGGCTGGCCTGCACGGCGGCCACCATGGACAACGGGCCGCTGTGGGTCGTCCCCGGCTCCAATGCCGAGCCGATCCACGACGCCGTGCCTGACACCCGGGAGGGCGCTGGGCTGGCTTACGTCGAGATAGTCGACGTCGCCACCGACAACGAGCAGGTTGTCCTCATGGAACCGGGCGATCTGCTGGTGTTCCACTCCCACCTGCGCCACCGGTCTACTGACAACCTCACCGATGGGATGCGGGCGGCCATGGTGTACCACTACGCAGCAGCCAATTCAGAGGGCTACCTCGCCTTCAACCAGGACTGGACCGAGGTTCTGCGCGCCGGCCACCCGGTGCAGGCGCCCACCGAGCCGGTGCCCATCGAATACTGACAAATACAGAGCGGAGGGCTCGATCAAACCGCAGTTGTGCGGCGGGCTCGGGAGGCGAACGCGGCGGCCACCGCGTCGTAGGCCAGCTTGGGATTGCCCTCTCGGTCGAACAGCAGGGGGGCGCGATCGGGGCCGAAGTGCTGGTCGACCCACGAGTGGGCGTCGCTCACCCCCCAGAAGGTGACCTCTCTACACGCCTCTACCGACAGCGCGGCGTCGACCAGCTCGCCATAGAGTTGGGCCTGTACGTCTAAGCGGTCGGCATCGGTGGGATGGGCCAAGATGTCCATCTCGGTTACGGCCACCTCCAGCCCCATGTCGGCGAAGGTAGATACTCCTCGATGGAGGCGAGCGGGGTCGGGAGGCCCGGGGGAGAAGTCGGGATAGAGCTGATGGCCTTGGATGCCGATCCCGTGGAGGGGCAGGCCCCGCTCAACTAGGTCGGCAACAGTCCGGGTGAACAGGTCGTGTTTGTCGGGGATCACGTCGGTGTGGGTCTCGTTGATCCACAGCTCGATGTCTGGGTCGACCTCGTGGGCAAGGGCCAGCACCTCGGCCAGGTAGTCCTCCCCGAGCAGGGTGCGCCATACGGATTCGGCATGACGGCCTTCCAACCAGTGCAGCGGCTCATTTACGACGTCGACCCGGGCCACAGAACCTCCCCAGTGGGAGAACAGTTCACGGACGTGGTCCCCAAGGTGGCGGCGAAGAGCCCCGGCATCTTCACACTTGGTGATGTAAGTCGGCGTGCCCCAGTGGGGCCACACCACGGTGTGGCCTCGCACCTGCATCTGGTGGGTTTCCGCAAATCGAATCAGCTCGTCGTTGGCCTCCCACTCCCAGCAGTCCGGCTCGGGATGAATCCACTTCCACTTCATGGCCCGCTCGGCGGTGACCGAGTTGAACTCGGCGGCCAACAGCGACCGGTAATCCTCGTCGCCAGAAGCGAAAACAGTGTCGCTGACCGCGGCCCCGACCCGGATTCCACCAGCGGCCGCCAGATCCCTCAGGCTCACGGCGACCGCCTCGCCGACTCGGTGACCCCGAACATCCGGGCCACAGTCTTGGACCACAGCTCAGGGTTGGGGGCCGGGCGGCCGTGGGCTTCTTGCACGCCGACCCCGGCCGACAGGGCGTTGATCACGTAGAGCAGCACTTCGGGGGCGTCGAGGCGCCGCAGTGTGTCAAGGATCCAGGGGTTTCGGGCCGAGAAGATCTCGGCCACCCCGGCAGCCACGTCAGGATCGTGGCGAGCGGCCGCGGCCGCGTCGATCTGCAAGAGCCGAAGGTGGCGGCTGTCTGGGTTGATGAACTGGAAGAAGACTTCGATCGGCCGCTCAACAGCGTCCTGGGCATCGAATCGAGAGTCGCGTTCGGCCAACTGCGTGCGGATCACCTCCACCAGAAGCTGGCCTTTCGACCGGAAGTGGCCGTAGATGGCCCCCTTGGTAACCCCGGCGGCTACCGCAATGTCTCGCAACGAGACCGCGGCGTAGCCCCGCTCCACGAACACCTCGGCGGCCATCTCCAACAGCCGAGCCCGGGTGGCCTCGGCTTTGGGGGTGAGCGGGGGATCGGCGAACACTGAGCTCATGGCCCACCTCCTGCGTCTGATCTAGAAATGGCCCGGGTGTCGGTGCCCAGGTAGCTGGCCACCACTTTGGGGTTGTCGCGCACCGCCTGAGGCGGCCCCTCGGCGATCACCTCTCCGGCGTCCATGCAATAGATCCGGTCGCTTATCGACATCACCAGCGGCATGTCGTGCTCGATCAACAGCACCGAGGCATCGAGTTCCCGGCGCACGCCTTGCAGCAGCGGAACCAGGGCCTCGGCCTCCCTCTGGGCCACCCCGGCGGTGGGCTCGTCGAGGCAGAGCAGTCGGGAACCGCCGGCCACCAGACAGGCCAGCTCCACGATCCGGCGAGTGCCGGTGGACAGCTCGGCCACGAAACTGTCGGCGTAGTCGCCCAAGCCGAAGAAGCTGATCAGGTCGTCGGCTGTTTTCTCTTGGCGGCGCTCGTGGTGAAAGCCCGACAGCAGCAAGAGGGCTGCGGGCCAGAACCGAGTGGGCATACGCCGCTCTAGTGCCACCTGCACCGTCTCGCGCACGGTGAGGTCGGGGAATAAAGTGGCGGCCTGAAAGGCCCTACCCAGGTGGTGGCGGTGGCGGCGATGGGCGGCAAGTCGGCTCACGTCGGCTCCGTAGATCTCAACTCGCCCATTCGCGGGGATCAGGCCGCCCACCCCGTTCATGAACGAGGTCTTGCCCGCGCCGTTGGTGCCGATCAGCCCCACGATCTCGCCGTGGCCTACCTCGAGATTCACCTGGTTCACTGCAACCCGAGGGCCGTAGCGCACGGTGAGCTCGTTGGCAGCCAGTGCCACTTGCGACGGCGGCGAAGGGATCGAAACCGAGCCAGGCATTTCTCGAACTCGCACCGTAGGGGAGGGTTGTCGCTGGGCGAACCAGCTGAAGAACGAGTCCCGGGCCAGATACCAGAGCTGTACGAAGCCTCCCGGCGCGTACATCAACAGCAACAGGATTCCCAGGCTGCTGGTCAGCACCGGGATCAGAGCCGAGTCGGGCCAGAAGGCAGGCAGTCCGATCACCCATAGCGCTCCGAGAACGGGGCCGATCACCGAACCGATGCCGCCGATTACCGCGATGGCCACCACCTTGAACGAGGTGTCCACCGAGAAGAACGAGAACAGCACCGTCGAATAGAGCCCGGCCAAAAGCGACCCGGCAAATCCGGCCAGCCCGCCGCCCAAGGCGAAGGCCAGCACCTTGGATCCGGTGGGCCACACGGTGGCGGCGGCTGCGGCCGAGGGGTTCTCCCTGGTGGCCACAATGCGGCGGCCAATCCCGGTGCGACGAAGGTGGGCGGTGAATGCCACCCCCAGCACCAGGCCGATCAGGGCCAGATAGAAAAAGGTCCGCTGGGGGGCGAGGTCGAAGGGTCCGATGTGGGCCCTCTCCAAGAGCGCCGCAGTTTGGCTGCCTCCGCTGAGGAACGGCCGGGTGAAGAAGAACTTCTCGGCGGCCACTGCGAACGCCAGGGTGACCACGGCGAGCAACAGGCCTCGGGCTCGGAGCGCGCCGATGCCGATAACCACCGATGCGGCGGCGGCCATGGCGGTGCCCCACACCGCAGCCCACAAGAAATGCAGTTCAGGCATGGGCACCACCACGTCGAACCCGGCTACCCCGAGTCCGAGATCGTTGCCGCTGACCAGCGCGGTAGTGGTCAGCGCCCCCAAGCCGGCGAAAGCGCCCTGGCCAAGCGAGATCTGTCCGCTCCAGCCCACCAACACCACCAAAGAGAGAGCGGCCAGCGCCATCAGCAAGATTTCGCTGTAGCGGAACGTGCGGCTAGCCGTGGTCACGAACACCGGCACAACCGCGGCTATGGCCACCCCCACCGCGGCCAGGATGCGAGGGTGGTGGCGAACCCACCAGATCGAGCGCAGCCGGGTGGGTATGGGTCGAATGCGGGGGCTGAACGAGAAGGCGCCGGCCTCGTCGGGGGCGCCTCGGCGGGTGGTGGCAACGATCCCCAAAATGGCCACCAGCAGCAGCACGGCTTCGAACCTTCCTAGATCCAGCGGGTAGTTGACCCGGATGAGTGCTTCGACGATGCCGAGGATGATTCCGGAGGCCACCGCCACACTGAACGACACGAATGAAGCGCACACCGCCACCACCAACACCCGGGTCATGGTGGCGTGGCCGGGGCTGGTGGCCACGAACGAGCCGATGGAGTCGGCTTCTTGGAACACCGTGACCAGCCCGGCGAACGCCCCGGTGAGCGCCCATACCACCGTCGACACCCGGCCCGGATGGATTCCAGCCAATCGAGCCCGATCGGGATCGGCCGCCGTGGCTCGAATGGCGCGCCCCCATGCCGACCACCGCACCCAGATGCTCAGCGCCGCCACTGCCGACGCTGATGCGACGAACAAAATGAACTCCCCTCCGTCGATGCGGATGCCGAACCACTCCAGTTCCCGGTTCCAAGGCGTGGGGAACCGCACCCTCTTGTCCTCTGCCGAGGCTTCGGGCAGGGCGAATATAAGAGCTTGGGCCAACTGGGCCAGCCCGATGGTGGCCACCAGCAGAATCACCCGGGGAGCGGTGAACAGGCGGCGCACCACGGTTAGCTCGGCCAACCCCAAGAAAGCAGCCCCGGCTAACACGGCGAGCGCTACCCCCAACCAGTACGGCACCCCGTAGCGGATCACCAAATGGGCCATCGCCTGGCTGGCCAACACCCCGGTAGCGCCTACTGCAAAGTTGATAATCCGGCTCGATCGGTAGATAAGGATGATCCCTAGGGCCAACAGCGCATAGGAAAGGCCATTGACCGCGCCGATGAAGACGAACTGCCGTCCGACCTCGAAGGCGAGGATCACGACGGGTTGTCCGGTTCGGGACGGTCGTCGCCCAAGAAGACGGCTCTGGCGATGTCGCCACGCTCGGCTAGCTCAGAGGTAGGACCGTCGAAACGGACGTGTCCCTTCTCGATGAACACCGCCCGATCCGACAGGGCCGCCGCGATGTTGAGCGACTGTTCCACGATGATCATCGTTTGGCCCTCGGCCTTGAGCCGCTCCACTATCTCCAGCAGCTCTCCGATCACCGCAGGGGCGAGGCCGAGCGACAGTTCGTCGATGAGCAAGACGTCGGGTTCGTGCATCAGCACCATGGCCAAAGCAAGCATCTGCTGTTGACCCCCGCTGAGCGCACTGGCGGGCTCGTCGAGCCGATCGGCCAGCTCCGGGAAGATCTCCAGCACATGGTCGATTCGGGAGTTGAGCTCGGTCCGGTTTCGCCGCATGGTCCATCCCCCAGTGCGGAGGTTGTCCTCGATGGATAATGGCAAGAACACCGCTTTGCCCCCGGGAAGCTGCTGGATGCCCATGTCCACCCGGGTTTGGGGCGAGGTGAGGGTGATGTCGCGCCCGTGCAGGGAGACGATGCCCCGCGACGGAACGGCCAGCCCGCTGATCACCCGCAGGATCGTCGACTTGCCGGCGCCGTTGGTTCCCAGCAGGGCCAGGGTCTCGCCCCGGTCCACATGGAGGTTGACCCCGAACAGCACCTGCACCGGCCCGTAGGAGAAGTCGATGTCCCTGAGGCCAACTGCGGGCAGTTGGTCGGGGTGCGATTTCCGCCGCTCCAGCTCGGCGTGGTCCTTTTCGATCTCGTCCACCACCAGCGACAGGTCATGGCGGATGTGCCGCGCCCCCCAGATCAACAGGGCGCCCCCGATGATCTTGAACGGGATCGCCACTATGAGTATGGCGGTGCGCTCGTCGGTGGCGTCGGAGAGCAAACCGGCCACTATGGGGCCGAGCACGCCGCCGCCCAAGAAGATCACCATGATCGACAACGCAGTGGACTGGGCGCGCAGTCGATAGGGAACCACCCCCACCAACAGCGGCGAGATCATGCCGAAAATAATCACGCTCAACACCGCGGGGACGATCCCCACCGCGGCGAATAACACGGGGTGGGGCATGAAGAACTGGATAGGGATGGCCACCGCAATGGGGAAGAACAGGGCGCCCACCCAACTCAGTGCCCTAGCCGGGCTCTCGCGGTACAAAGAGTCGTAACGCTTGGCCGCCCACGGTGCGGCCGCGAACGCCAGCATCCCGGGGACGAAGCCGATCATCGCCCTCTCGAACGGGCTAAGGCCCCATCGGTCTTCCAGGTACAGGTTGACCAAAAAGCTCTGCCCGATGATCGAGAACACGATGATGCTGAACGAGATCCACGCCAGCTTCAGCGTCTTGATGGCCATGAGGCGCTGCCAGACGGCCCCGAGCGACACCCGGGGCGGGTCGTCATCCTCCTCCATCACCTCACCGAGGACGGATTTCTGCTCGAACTGGCCCCGGGGTGGATCGGGAACGAACAAAGCCCAGATTCCCAATGCCAGCGTGGGCCAGGCGAAGATCCAGTAGGCCCACCGCCAGTTGTCGTCTACCAGCAGCATGAGGCCGCCAACCAACAGCGGGGCGATCCGCTCACCGCCCCGGCCGAGCACGTTCTTAACGGCGTAAATGCGACCTCGGGCCGAAATGGGGTAGGCGTCGGCCAAAACCGCTCCCTGTACCGGAAAGGTGTTGGACGTGCCGATCCCCATGAGCATGCCAACCAGGAAGAACCCCAGCGCGGTGGCTTGGAAACCCCGGGTGAACATGGCCACGCTCCAAAAGACGGTGGCCAACCCCACCAGATGCATGCGGTTTACTCGATCGGCCATCTTGCCCATCGGGATGGCGCACAGCGTGGTGGTGATGAGACCGCCGATCCCGATCACTGCCAAACCGGCGTCAGACACCCCGAAGCTGTTCTGAATCTCGGGCCCGAGGAGGCTGGGGATCGCAATCTGGAAGGCATCGACCGCGTCCAGGGTGCCTAGCACGGCCAGCACGCCTACTCCGCCGGTGGCCACCGCCTGTCGCAGCGTTATCGCTTCTTCACCTACTCCGGGAAGGTCTTCGTCGGCGCGGATCTCAAGCTGATCAGCGTCGGCTGCCTCTCGGGCCGCCTCCTCGTCGAGCAGCGCCCGGCTCAGGTCGGCAAAGCTGCGGCGATCGCCCGACGTATCCGTCATCTGGTGCTACGAGGTCACGGGGTCAGGTCAACAGCATCGCCCAGGGCGACGAGTTCGCCGTCCTCATCGGCATCACCGTCGAATTGCACCAGCCGCAGGGTGTCATTGCCGTTGTATTTGCCCGGTCCGAACGACAAGAACGGGATCTCCGGAAGTGATGCCTGGGTGAGGGATTCCAGCCCAGCTTGGAAGGAATCATTGGTGAGCTCCACGCTGGACGCGGCGGCGATCTGCACGAACAGCGACAGATCGCGACACGCCAGCACGGTGTAATTCCAGTAGTTGGGATCTTCCTCGCTGTTCTCCACCCCCGGACCGGGCCGCTCGAAGCGAGCGTCGGGCAGCGCGGCGGAGACTGTGTCGATGCACTCTTGGGTCTCGGCGTCCACTGGGTCGGTGGCCAGGTCGAGCCGCACGGCAGAGGAGATGGTGCCGTCCAGCGCCATTGGATCGATCCCGGAGGCGGTCGCAGTGGTGAAGTTGGTGGAGTCCACCGCGGCCATCTGGATTCCGAGGTCTCCGTAGGTGACGAGGCCGGTGGCTGCGGCCCCAAAGATCACCATGCGGTCGATGCCGGCGTCGGCCACCTGCTCCTGCATGATCTCGGTCTGGCTCTCGATGGCGTCATCGTCGAGCACCAGATCGTCGATGTTCATGGTGATGGCGATCTCCACCCCGATGTCGGCAAAGGCTGCTTCCACCACATCGCCTAGCAATTCGGCAGTGGTGGAACCGTCGTAGTGGATGCCCACTGCGGTAGCGCCGTCGAACCACCCCCTGCGGGCCAGCTCCGCGATGAACGCCTCATCCCTGGCCGTCCCCTCGATTCTGAAACTGGCGAGAGGGGCCCGGGCTCGTTCCAAGAGCTCTCCCTTGGCGTTCACCTGAGAGCCCACGTGAATGGTTTCGTGCTGTTCGGATACGCAGTAGTTGGCGTCGCCCCGCAGCCCGCCCAGCACGGCGAACACTTGGTCGTCTTCGGTGAGCTTGATGCAGGCGGCCAGCATCTCGTTGGGAAGGGCCGGGCTGAAACCGGCGATGTGCGCCGCGAGCATGCGTCCGTGGATTCCGCCGTCGGCATTCACCGCGCCGACAAGGGCGTCCCATACCGGTTCGGGGTCGCCAAAGAACCCGAACCCGAACATGGAGACGTCCCAGAAACCGATTCCGATTCGGATGGTGTCCTCGGTTACTCCCCGGAAGCTGGCGGTAAGCACCACCGGCGTGGGTTCGGGGGTGGGCTCAGGCGCCGGTTCGGAGGGCTCGTCCTCCGAAGCGGGCTCTTCGGGAGTTTCCGCGGCCGGCTCCGGCTCGCCTTCTTCTGGTGCCGGTTCCGCGGGAGCTTCTTCAGCTGGCTCTTCTGCGGGCTCGGTCGGTACAGCTATAGGGGATTCTTCAACTGCTGGCTCGTCCTCGCCGCCACCCCCCGTTGTGCAGGCGGTGGCGAACATTGCCGCGGCAAGCAGCAGGGCCAACAACATTCGTGAGTATTTCATCGCATTCCCCCCGGATCCCGTCGCTGTTGCACCCAAAATATACCAGTGGTAGAAAAATTGTCCAGAGGATGTTTGAGAGAGGGTTTCATGGTTGACGTCGAAGCACTGGTTGCCGACCTGACGCTGGAGGAGAAATGCCGGATGGTGGCGGGCGAGGGCCCGTGGATCATCCCCGGGTGCGAGCGACTCGGCATCCCCGACTGGTGTGTAAGCGACGGTCCGGTAGGGGTCCGGGGTCGGAACATGGGCCCTGGGCTGGTGGTACCCGGTCCGTCGGCCATCGCCGCCACCTGGAACACCGCCCTCGTCCATGAGCTAGGCCAGGCGTTGGCCACCGAGGCTGCCGACCGCAAAGTGGACATGATCCTCGCCCCCACGGTTAACCTCCACCGCTCGCCCCGGTGCGGTCGCCATTTCGAGAGCTACAGCGAGGATCCCGAGTTGAGCTCTCGTATTGCGGTGTCGTACATCACCGGGGTTCAGTCCCAGGGTGTGGGTGCCTGTGTCAAGCACTTTGTGGCCAACGACCAGGAGTTCGAGCGCCGCACCATCAACGTCGACGTTGACGAGCGCAGCCTGCGGGAGATCTATCTCCCGCCATTCGAGGCCGCGGTCAAAGAAGCCGGGGTACGCGCCGTCATGGGTGCCTACAACTTCGTCAACGGCCACCATGCCTGCGCCCAGCCCGAAATGCTGGTCGACGTGTTGAAGAAGGAGTGGGGATTCGACGGTTTGGTGGTTTCCGACTGGGGTGCCATCAAAGAGACCGTCGCTCCCGCTCTCTACGGGCTCGATTTGGAAATGCCCGGTCCGGGCCGATGGTGGGGAAGAGGTCTGCTATTTGAGGCAGTCGAGGCCGGAAGGGTGGACGAGTCGCTCGTCGACGACAAGGTGCGACGCATCGTCGGCTTCCTCAACTGGGCTGGACGCATCGATACGCCAACTGACCACGACGAGGCCAGCGTCGACCACTTAGAGCATCGAGCACTAGCCCGCCGGGCCGCTGCCGAGTCGATGGTGCTGATCTGCAACGACAGCGGACTCCTCCCGTTGGCCGGCGACCGCACGGTGGCGCTCATCGGTCCGGGAGCAGCCGAAACGGCCCTTTTCGGGGGCGGTTCGGCCAGCTTGGTGCCCCATCGCACTACCTCGGTGCTGGAGTCTTTGGGAGAGCGGCTCGGTCCGCGGTTGGTGGGCCACGCTCCCGGTATTGACATGCGCCGAAAGGCCGAAGCTGTTCCCGAGTCGTGGATCGACGGCGGTGTCAAGTTCGAGCTCTACGACGGCATCGGATTCGACGGCGAGCCGTTTGAGACCCTTGACCGGCCCCTGCCGTTCAACGCATGGATTGGCGACAACTGGCCCAAAGACTGCGACGCCATGTCGGTGCGGCTGGAGTTCACCATGACACCAGAGCACTCCGGTCGGCACCGGCTCTGCGCCCTTGGATTCGCCCACGCCCGCCTGTTTGTCGACGGCCAATTGGTGGCCGACAACCACATCGACAGGTTCAGCGCCAGCCTTGGCCTGCATGGTGGTCATGGTTACCTTGATCTCGAGGCTGGCCATCCCTACCGCATCCGTCTCGATCACGTCCCCCCAGAGGGAAACATGTGGGTCAGCATCGTTGATGTGGGGGTAGAACTGGCCGACCTCAGCCGCGAGGAAGGCCTTTCCAATGCCGCCACCCTGGCTGCCCAAGCCGACACCGCAGTGGTGGTGGTCGGTTCCAGCTCCGAGTGGGAGTCTGAGGGAAGCGACCGAGTCTCCATTGAGCTGCCCAATAATCAGGATGAGCTGGTTGAGCGAGTGCTCGACGCCAACCCCAACACCGTCGTGGTGCTCAACTGCGGCGCACCGATGACCATGCTGTGGCTTGATCGGGCAGCGGCCGTGCTGCTGGCCTGGTACCCGGGCCAAGAGGCCGGTGAGGCTATCGCCGATGTGCTTGTGGGCGACGCTGAGCCTGGGGGGCGGATGCCCACCAGCTGGGCATGGCGAGAACAGGACACTCCGGCTTACCTGAACTACCCCGGCGAAGCCGGCGTGGTGCGCTACGGCGAGGGCATCTTCGTGGGCTACCGCTGGTATGACGCCCGGGGCATCGAGCCGATGATCCCGTTCGGCCACGGGGGCTCCTACACAACGTTCGAGTGGGGCCCGCCCGAGGTGAGCGGTGAGGGCATGGAGGTCACCGTTTCGGTCCCAGTCACCAATACCGGCCACCGGCCGGGCAGCGAGGTCGTGCAGATCTACGTGGCCCCGCCTACCGGCGATGTGCCCCGACCCCCCAAGGAACTAGCCGGCTTCGCCAAGCTCACCCTCGACCCAGGAGTGACCGGCACTGCGGAGATCGCCCTCAAAGAGCGCTCATTCGCCCGCTGGGATCCTCAGGACCGCCGCTGGGTGATCGACCCCGGCCAATACCAATTCCTAGTGGCCGCATCAGCCACCGACATCCGCTCGGTACTGGCCGTTGATGTGTGATTGCAATAGCGCGGCGTAGCCTTCTCCTGAGCGCTATGGCAACGGCTGACCGTCTCTACGAAATCGACTTCGCGCTTCGCAACGATATTCGGCGGCTGGGTGCCCAACTGGGCGATGCCCTGGTGCGCCAACATGGTCCCGAGTTGCTGGAGCGCGTCGAGCAGGTGCGGGCGATGGCCCGGGGCCTGCGGCGCGACGAGGAGTCGGGTGCGGCTTTGGCCGAGCTCCTCGACGACGTCGATGTGGTCGAGGCCATCCACCTGGTCCGGGCGTTCACCGTCTATTTCCACTTGGCCAACACTGCCGAGCAGGTCCACCGGGTGGAGGACTTGAAGGCTGCTGGCCTCGCGGGTAGCCACCGCTTTGCCGAAACGGTGGACAAGCTCTTGGAGCTGGGCATCGATCGGGAAGAGATCGTGGGGGCGACTAGAACTGCCGATCTCCGTCCGGTGTTCACTGCCCATCCCACGGAGGCCTCCCGCCGGTCGATCCTTGACAAGCTCACTGAGATTGCGGTGCTCATTGAGCGTCGGGGCGAGAGAGGCAGCGGTCCGACCGGCCAGAGACGCATTGACCGCCGTATCGACGAGCTCATCGACGCCATCTGGCAGACCGATGAGCTTCGCCGAGAGCGGCCTGATCCCGTGGACGAGGCTCGCTCCATCCTCTATTTCCTCACCGAGATCGCCGCCGACGGTGTCCCTGAGCTCTTCGACGATGTGGACGCTGTGCTGCGGACTATTGGGGGATCGCTCGACGGACCCAAGGTGCCGGTGCGCTTCGGGTCGTGGGTAGGGGGAGATCGCGACGGCAACCCCAACGTCACTCCGGAGACCACACTTGAGGTGCTTGCATTTCAGCGAGCGCGGGCACTGCGGCTGTTGTTGGTTGAGGTCGAGGAGTTGTCGTCAGAGCTGTCGGTGAGCACCGCGGTTGCTGGCATCACCGAGGAGTTGCAGGCCCAACTCGATGCGGATCGGGACGGCTTTCCCGACGTTGTGTCCCGGTTCAACAAGCTGAGCGCGGGCGAGCCCTATCGGCAGCGCTGCTCGGTTATCCACCAACGACTGCTAGAGGCAACAGACCAGCCGCCCGGCCTGAGGGCCTATCGGTCGCCGGCTGAGATGGAAGCCGATCTGGCCGCCATGAGCCGGTCGCTCGAAGCCAACGGCGGATCGCTGCTGGCCCGCGGCCGGTTGGCCCGCGTCCGGCGAATCCTGGCCATGATCGGATTCCATCTGGCCATACTTGACATTCGCGAGAACGCCGTCGTCCATCATCAGGCTCTCGGCGAGCTGTTCGCCGAGCTGGGCACCGACTATGCCGCTTTGTCGCGCGCCGAGCGCGCTTCACTATTGGCCGCTGAGCTGGAGAGCCGTCGCCCGCTAGCTCCGCCCGCGGGATCAGACGCCCAGGGCTCTTTGGCCCTATTCGCCGCCTTGCGCCAAGCCTTAGATGAACACGGCGACAATGTCATCGAGAGCTACATCATCTCGATGACCCAGGGCGTCGACGATGTGCTTGCCCCCGCCGTGCTGGCCCGGGAGGTCGGCCTGGTGGACATCCCCGGCGGCATAGCCCGAATCGGGTTTGTTCCGCTGTTCGAGACCATCGACGACCTTCACGGCGTCGGCACCATGCTCCGAGAGCTCTTCGCCGTGCCCTCCTACCGGCGGCTGGTGGAGCTCAGGGGCGGCATGCAGGAAGTGATGCTCGGCTACTCCGACTCCAATAAAGACGGCGGCATCACCACCTCTCAATGGGAGATCCACAAGGCGCTGCGCAATATCGCCGAGGTCTCGGCGGAATCCGGGATCAGGGTGGTGGTATTCCACGGGCGAGGCGGCACGGTGGGTCGGGGCGGCGGGCCTACTAACGCGGCAATATTGTCGCAGCCCGCCGGGGTGGTGGCCGGGGGTCTCAAGATCACCGAGCAGGGCGAGGTGATTGCCGACAAGTACGGCCTTCCCGGCCTGGCCCAGCGAAATCTCGATCTGGCTCTGTCAGCCGTGCTGGAGGCCACGCTGGCCCATCGGCACCCCCGACACGGTCATGGCGGCATCAAGGCTTGGAACGACGTCATGGAGCTCATGTCGGACCGGGCCTACGAGGCGTACCGCGGCCTGCTCGACACCCCGGGATTCGTGGAGTACTTCCAGACCTCCACTCCGGTGGAGGAGCTTGCCGACATGAACATTGGATCTCGCCCCGCCCGCCGTTCGGGTTCGACTGCCGGCATCGACGATCTTCGGGCTATTCCCTGGGTGTTCGGATGGACCCAGTCGCGCCAGATCATTCCCGGCTGGTTCGGAGTGGGCACCGCCCTTGAGGCGGCCCACCGGGCCGGTTGCGGAGAACAGCTCCAAGTCATGTACGAGGACTGGCAATTCTTCCGCACGTTCATCTCCAACGTGGAAATGACTTTGGCCAAAACCGATCTAGCCATTGCCGGGCACTATGTCGATCGCCTCGTTGCCCGCGAACTTCATCACTTTTTCGACACCATCGTCGAAGAGCACGATTTAACCGTCGCTCACATCGCCAAGCTGACCGAGGGCGAGTTGCTCGGCGATCTCCCCGTGCTCAAGCGGACCTTGGCGGTTCGAGATGCCTATCTCGACCCCATAAGCGTCTTGCAGGTAGAACTACTGGCCCGATCGCGAGCGGTGTCCGGCTCCCATGAAGACGTCCGGCGAATCCAGCGAGCTCTCCTGCTGACCATAAATGGGGTTGCCGCTGGTTTGCGCAACACCGGCTAACAGGATGCAGTGGGCGCGATTGTGAGGGTGCCGCCGACTCAATTCGGATTGTGTGACGCTTTTGTGAGCGTAAGGGGAATAGGCTAGAACACGATGGTGAGCGAAATGAGTGCCAGGCAAGAGGTCGCCGCGCAAAGGGAGCGACTGTCGCAGTTATGCGAGGCCTTCTTGCGCATTAACGAAACCCTCGATTTCGAGTCGGTGCTGCAAGAGGTACTAGACAGCGCCCGGTCGCTGACCGGCGCCCAATTTGGCGTAATTGTGCTGTTTACCGGCCAGCACCGGACCGCAGAGTTTCTATTCTCCGGCATGACGCCCGAGCAGGCCAGTGAACTTGAGCAACTGCCCAACAACTGGGAGCTGTTCGAATACTTGTCTGCAACCGAAGAGCCGCTTCGACTTCAAGATTTCCAGGAATACCTCAAAGAGCAGGGGTTTTCCGAGTTCCGTTCGCCCCTACCGATGAGCCTGGCGACGGCCTATCTGGGAGCGCCCATCCGCTATCAGGATCAGCGAGTTGGTTCCCTCGTCCTCGCCGAGAAGGAGGGTGGATTCAACGCCGAAGACGAGGAGACCCTGGTCATATTCGCCTCCCAGGCGGCGCTGGTCATCTCCAACGCTCGTCAGTACCGGCAGGAGCAGCGAACGAGGGCCGACATGGAAGCCCTACTCAACATCGCCCCCATGGCCGTCCTGGTATTCGATGCCAAGTCCGGGGAGCTGAGATCGGTCAACCGGGAGGCAAGGCGAATCCTCGGCGATCTGGGATTTACTGGCGACTACATGCATCCGATAGTCAGCTCAGGGACTTACCGACGCGCCGATGGGCGGGTGATCTCGAAGCGGGGGATTTCCCTTGAGCAGACGATGAGTTCGGGGGAGATCGTTCGGGATGAAGAGATCATCATCGAGCTCTCCGATGGCCATGAACTTGTCGTCAACGTCAACGCCACTCCGATCCACGCCGCCGATGGCACGGTTGAGTCGGTGATCGTGACCGCACAGGACATGGCGCCGCTGGCGGAATTGGAGCGGCTGCGTACCGAGTTCTTGGGCATGGTTGGCCACGAACTCCGCTCTCCGCTCACCGCCATCAAGGGATCTACTGCCACGCTCTTGGAGGACCAATTCTCACTCGACCCGGCTGAGATGATCGAGTACCACCGGATCATCGATGAACAGGCCGACTACATGCGCGATCTGATCAACAACCTCAGCCACATAGTGCGGATCGAGGCCGGAACGCTGTCGGTGAACCCCGTGCCACTAGAGCTGAGTCAGTTGGTAGACGAAGCCCGCAATGTCTTCTTGAATGCGGGGGGTCGCGACAACATCCGCATCAGCATCCCTTCAGATCTGCCCTTGGTGCTGGCCGACCGGCGACGAATCGTCCAGGTGATCATCAACCTGCTCACCAACGCCGCCCGCAACTCCAACGAGAAGTCGGTCATAAAATTGGATGCCCAGGTCAACGACATCCACGTCGCCATCTCTGTGGCCGACAACGGCCGAGGCATTCCTGCCGAACGGATGCAGCACCTATTTGCAAAGTTCTCCCAACAAGATGGTCCCGACCAGAACCGCGATCTCGGCCTGGGCTTGGCCATCTGCAAGGGGATCGTGGAAACCCACGGTGGGCGCATATGGGCTGAGAGCGACGGAGCCGGTCTGGGCAGTAAGTTCATCTTCACCCTTCCCACGTCCGATGAGAGTTCACCTCGAGCCACCCCGCAGCGAACCAGAGCTGCCGCTCGGCCCCCGAGGACGCTCGGCAGCGAGCTGACCCGTATCCTCGCAGTCGACGACGACCCTAGGACGCTCAAGCACGTTCGCGATTCTCTGACCAGAGCAGGCTACGAGCCGGTAGTGACCGGCGATCCCGACGAGGTAGTCGCACTGATCGAAGAGATCGACCCCCAAGTGGTGCTTCTCGATTTCATGCTTCCAGGAAAAGACGGCATCGAGCTGATGAAGGACATCCTCGACATCCGTGACATACCGGTCATCTTTCTCTCGGGCTACGACGAAGATGAGCTAATTACCAAAGCCTTTGAGATGGGCGCGGTCGACTACATGGTCAAGCCCTTCTCGTCCACCGAGCTTGCCGCCCGGGTCAGGGCGGCCTTGCGAAAGAAGCCCGATCAACCGCTGTCTTTCCAATTGGGCGACTTGGCCATCAATTTCAACGAGCGTTCTGTGTCGGTGGCCGGCCAGCCCGTCGAATTGACCCCCACCGAATTCCGCCTTCTGGCTGAGTTGTCATCCAAGGCTGGCACAGCGATGGACCACGACCTTTTGTTGGGAAAGGTCTGGGGTCCCGATCAACCGGGCGATGCTCGACGGATGCGCACAGTGGTGAAGAACCTTCGGCAGAAGCTGGGCGACGACGCCCGCAATCCCAGCTACATCGTCACCGTGCCCCACGTCGGCTACCGCATGCCGAAGCCAAGTTAGCGGTCAGTCGGTTTTTTCACGCTCCGCGATAAGAGCGGTCAGTCGGATTCTTCACGCTCCGCGATAAGAGCAGCGGCCTGGGTGGGCCACTTCCATTTGCTGATGCGGCCGGGGACCTCGAGGGCGGCTTCGAGGTCCTGAACCGCATCGTCGTTGAGGGCGGCCAAGTCTTCGTAGGTGACGATGCCGTGGTCGGGCAGCGCTCGGGCCAAGGCGGGGTCGGTTCCCTTGATGCGGGTGAAGTCGTCGGGTCTCCTGGTTGTTTCTGGAGTGGGCCTCTCGGCAGGGGCTGGTGCTGGTGGCTCTGGCTCAGCTTCTGGAGCCGCTGATTCCTCCGGCTCAACTGCTTCGACGACTTCGGCGGGCGGCTCAGGTTCAGCCGCTGTCGGTGCCTCCACGACCGCCGCAGCCTGTGGTTCGGCCACCGCGACCGCCGCGGTTTGGGGAGCCGGGGTTCGGATGGTGAGCAGTTCAGATTGGCGGGTGGCCTCTTCGGCCGCATCGCGGTTTTCCAGCGCCTCTAGCAGGTGCATGGAGATGTCGCCCACCACCACATCGTCGTCGGCGCCCTCGGCCTTTATCCCGTCGTCGATCATGATGTAGCAGAACGGGCAGGCGGTGGCGATCCGGTCGGCTCCGGTGGCAAGCAGCTCCTGCGACCGCTCCACGTTCACCTGCTTGCCGATGGTCTCCTCCATCCACATGCGGGCACCGCCGGCACCGCAGCACATCCCTTTGGTGCCGTTGCGTTCCGCCTCCACCACCTCGACGCCTCCCAGTGAACCCACCACCCGGCGGGGGGCCAGGTAAACGTCGTTGTGGCGGCCCAGGTAGCAGGAGTCGTGGTACACCACCCGCTCTTCGAGGCGGGCACCGGTCATATCGAGGCGTCCGTCGTCGATCAGCGCTTCTAGGAACTGGGTGTGGTGGACCACCTCATAATGCCCGCCAAGCTGGGGGTACTCGTTAGCCAAAGTGTTGAAGCAGTGGGGGCACTGAGTGACGATCTTCTTGACCCCCATCTCGTTGAGGGTCTCGATGTTCTGCATGGCCAGCATCTGGAAGATGTACTCATTGCCCGAGCGCCGCGCCGGGTCGCCGGTGCAGTTCTCAGCCGGCCCCAGGATGGAGAAGCTCACATCGGCTCGCTGGAGAAGCTTGGCCACTGCCCTGGTCACCTTGCGGTTCTTGTCGTCGAACGAGCCAGCACAGCCCACCCAATACAGATACTCCGACTCCAGCGGGTCACCTCCGTCGAGCACGGCGATGCCCTCGAACTCGGTGGCCCACGCCCCCCGGTCGCCCTGGGACATGCCCCACGGATTCCCTGAATTCTCCATCGACCGGTAGGCCTGGCCCAGCTCAGAGGGGAAGTCGGACTCCATGAGCGACAGATAGCGACGCATGTCAAGGATCTTGTCCAGGATCTCGATGTTCACCGGGCAGATCTCGTCGCACGCCTTGCAGGAGGTGCACGCCCAGACTTCTTCGCCGGTGATCCGCTCGAACACCGAGTTGGCCTCCACCTTGATCTCCGGCACCGTGCCCAGCGGCGGGGTGGTGGCCGGCTCTCCGGTGGCGGCCATGACCTCTCCGGTCTTGAGCACGATCTCCCGCGGGTCGAGGGGCTTGCCAGTGGCATGGGCCGGGCACACCGATGTGCACCGGCCGCACATGGTGCAGGCGTCGGTGTCCATCAGCTGCTTCCAGGTGAAGTCCTCTACGGTGGCCGCGCCGAACGACTCCAGGTCGGTCTCCATCAGGTTGGGCATCGGCTTCATGGCGCCTTTGGGCCGGTCCTTTTCCCGCAGGTACATGTTCAGCGGGGAGGTGACCATGTGGCGGAGCATGGTGATGGGCAGAAGCACCAAGAAGGCCACGAATGCGATCACATGGCCGGCCCACCAGAACTGGTGCCAGTGGTCGAGGCCCTCTAGACCTCTCATCTGGGTGGCCACCTGGTAGCCGATCACCGACCATTTCTCGAATTCGGGCACTCCGTGGTCGGCGATGCGAAACACCTCGGCGCCGAACCCGGTGACGCCGATGGCGAAGAACGTGCCCAAGATCACCGCGTGCTCAGGCCGCGACTTGATGCGGATGCGATAGGGGCGCAGCCGCCGGGGGCCGTAGCGGCGCACGATGGCCCACAACACACCGACCAAGAAGATGGCGCCAGCGATGTCGCCCACTGCGGAGTACACCTGGTACACCCGGCCGTGGAGGAACTTGGCCCCGTCGGGGAGCTGCTCATCGATCTCCAGGGTGGTGGTGACCCCCAGAAGGATGATGAACCCCACATAGATCATGGTGTGCATGACCCCGGCGCCGGGCTCCCGGAGCAGGGTGCGCATATACATGCCCCGCCGGAGGTCTTCCAAGCGGGTCTTGACGTTGGCCAGGGTGGTGCGGCGATTGTCGGGACCGCCCCGCTCCCAGTTCTTCACCCGCTTGGCGAATTCCCAGGAGGCCCATACCAAGAAGATGGGGATGATGGTGTAGAAGGCCGCCTTCCAGCCATTGGGGATGTTCTCCCACGGGTGGCGGGTGATCTCCGCAGGATTCTTGAACTCAGTGATTGCCGAGGCGATGCCTGAGGCGATGGTGAAGGCGGCAAAGCCCAGCCCGAGGCCGAGGACGATGTGATAGGGACGCAGGCGCTTTGGGTCCATGGCGACCCCAACCTAGCGGCCGACAACCGCCGGTCTGTACTCATACAGGGCATCCGCTGTCCTCCGGTTTCTGGTCAACAGGGGCATCAAGAGCGCTGGTGCATGGGTCCCGGCCTGCTTGAAATTCACAGCGCAGAAACAATTGTGAAACCTGGCCTTCCTACCGTGTTGCCGATTGCGCCGGGGCCGCAGTGGCGCGGGTGCAGTGACGGCGAAGGAGGGCCGGTACTAATGAAAAGGAAATTCGGAATAGGGGCGCTGATAGCCGCCGGGACTGTGCTCTTAGGGGCTGTCCCGGCCATGGCCCAAGACGGCGGCGCCGAAGCGGTGCAAGTGGTGCTGGACAACCTTTGGGTGTTCATCGCCGGCATCTTGGTGTTCTTGATGCAGGCCGGGTTCGGCATGCTCGAGGCCGGGCTAACCAGGGCCAAGAACGTCGGCAACATCATGGCCAAGAACCTGGCCGACATGTGCATCGGCGCACTGGCCTTCTTCGCCTTCGGCTACGGCATCGCCTTCGGGACTGACGCCGGGTCGCTGATCGGCACCGATGGCTTCTTCTTGAGCGGCACGTTCACAACCTTCGGCGACGGTCTCAGCACCCCCACCTTCTTCTTCTTCCAGGTGGTGTTTGCGGCCACGGCGGTGACCATTGCCTCCGGGGCTATGGCCGAGCGGACCAAGTTCACCGCGTATTTGGTGTTCAGCTTCTTCATGACCGCGCTGATCTATCCGGTAGTGGTCCACTCCTTCTGGCACGGCGACGGGCTTCTCTCCGACCTGAAGATCGGCGACGCCAAATTCGGCGACTTTGCCGGCTCCACCATCGTCCACAGCACCGGCGGTTGGGCTGCCCTGATGGGGGCCATCTTCCTCGGGCCCCGCATCGGCAAGTACGACGAGAACGGCAACCCCAGGGCCATGCCCGGACACAACATCGCCTTTGTGGTACTCGGCGTGTTCATCCTGTGGTTCGGCTGGTTCGGCTTCAACCCCGGCTCAGAACTGGCAGCTGACGACTTTGTGATGCGGGCTGCGGTTACCACGCTGCTGGCCGCCGCCGCTGGCGGTGTGACCGCCGGGGCGATCATTTGGCGCAAGGCCGGTTCGCTCGATGTGGCCATGACTGCGAACGGAGTGTTGGCCGGCTTGGTGGGGATCACCGCCGGCACGGGCACCATGAACCCAATGGGGGCAGTGGTGACCGGTGCCATTGCCGGGGCCATCGTGGTGTACTCGGTGCTGTTCTTCGACCGGATCCGCATCGACGACCCGGTGGGTGCCATCTCGGTCCACGGTGTTTGCGGCGTGTGGGGAACTCTGGCCGTCGGCCTGTTCTCCCGCTACGACGACGCTTTCGTGGGTCAGGACAACGCTGGCCTGTTCTACGGGGGCGGCATCGACCAGTTGGTGGTGCAGCTCATCGGAGTTGTGTTGGTCTTCGTGTGGGTGACAGTCACCACCGGGATCCTGTTCGCGGTCATGAAGAAGACCATGGGTATCCGGGTGTCTCGTGAAGAAGAGATCGGCGGTCTCGACCTTCACGAGCATGGAGTGCCCGGCTACGGCCCGGACACATCCATATCTGTGGGCTGATACTCCTACAGCTCAGCAGGCGCTCAGCCCGCTTGCTTGGCCACTGCCGCCGCGGCATCAGCCGCCGCGGCGGGGTCGAGTGAGCGGGCTAGCGTCGTCTTGGCCTCGACCGGCATCATGTCTGGTCCCAGTTCATAGACCAGCGGCATGCCGGTGGGGATGTTCAGGGCGGCGATGGCGTCTTCGTCGATTTGGTCGAGGTGTTTGGCCAGGGCCCGCAGGCTGTTGCCGTGGGCCGAGACCAGCACTACCTGCCCGGCCCGCAGGTCGGGAATCACCGCGTCGTACCAGTAGGGCATCAGCCGCTCCACCACGTCGGCGAGGCACTCGCTATTGGGGATTTCCCCGGGTTGAAGGTGGGCGTAGCGGGGATCGCGGTTGGGATTCCAGGGGTTGTCATCGGCGATGGGTGGCGGAGGCGTGCGGTAGCCCCGGCGCCAGGCGTTGAGCTGCGCGTCGCCGTAGCGCTGTCGGGTCTCAGACTTGTCCAACCCGGTCAGGTCGCCGTAGTGGCGCTCGTTCAAACGCCAATCCTGCTTCATCGGCACCTCGGAGCGGCCCATCTCGGCGAGGGCCAACTCGGCGGTGCGGATGGCCCGGGTCTGAAGCGATGTGTGTACGACGTCGGGAGCGAGCCCGGCCTCGGCCAGCGCCTTCCCCCCAGCCCGGGCCTCGGCTTCGCCTCGTGGCGTCAGATCGCAGTCGTACCAGCCGGTGAACTGGTTGGAGGCATTCCACAGGCTTTGTCCGTGGCGGAGCAGAATCAGCAAGGCGGGGTCCACGCCAGCCAGCGTAGCGGCCTTAACCCTAAGTGAATGCCACTCAGGTTTTGGGATGGGACGATTTCAGGGGTATCCTGGAAGCCGTAAAACAATCCTCAAAACCAACCTGACAAGGAGTCAAAACGATATGGGAAAGGTTGTCGGCATCGATCTGGGCACCACCAATAGCGTGGTCGCAGTGCTCGAGGGTGGAGAGCCCACGGTCATCGCCAACGCAGAGGGGTCTCGGACCACACCGTCGGTGGTGGCATTCTCCAAGGAAGGAGAGGTGCTGGTGGGCGAAGTGGCCAAGCGCCAGGCCATCACCAACCCCGAGCGCACTATCCGTTCAGTCAAGCGCCATGTGGGCACCGACTGGTCAGTGGGCATTGACGGCAAGGACTACAGCAGCCAGGAAATCTCGGCTCGCGTCCTCCAGAAGCTCAAGCGAGACGCTGAGACCTATCTGGGCACCGAGGTGAACGAAGCGGTGATCACCGTCCCGGCGTATTTCGACGACGCCCAGAGGACTGCTACCAAAGAGGCCGGAACTATCGCCGGGCTCGAGGTCTTGCGGATCATCAACGAGCCCACCGCGGCCGCTTTGGCCTACGGGCTCGACAAGGGTGACACCGACCAGACCATCTTGGTTTTCGACTTGGGCGGGGGCACCTTCGACGTGTCCGTTCTGGAGATCGGTGATGGCGTGTTCGAGGTGAAGTCAACCAGTGGCGACACCGCCCTGGGCGGCGACGACTGGGACGACCGGGTGATCGGCTGGCTGGTGGACTCGTTCCGCAACGACCACGGGGTGGACTTGAGCAAGGACAACATGGCTATGCAGCGGCTAAAGGAAGGTGCAGAGCGGGCCAAAGTCGAGTTGTCCCAAACCCAGAGCACCAATGTGAATCTGCCGTTTATCACCGCCACCGACGCCGGGCCGCTCCACATGGACTATGAGCTGAGCCGGGCCAAGTTCCAAGATCTCACCAGCGATTTGCTGGACCGGTGTCGCAAGCCGTTTGAACAGGCCCTCTCCGATGCCAGCCTTTCGGCAGGCGATGTGGACCATGTGATCCTGGTGGGCGGCTCCACCCGGATGCCCGCGGTGGTTGACCTGGTGACTGGGATGACCGGCACTCTGCCCCATCAGGGGGTCAACCCCGACGAGGTGGTGTCGGTCGGTGCCGCAGTGCAGGCTGGCGTACTCAAGGGCGAGGTCAAAGACGTGCTGTTGTTGGACGTCACCCCGCTGTCGCTGGGAATCGAGACCAAAGGCGGCGTGATGACCCGGCTCATCGAGCGCAATACCACCATCCCCACCCGCCGCACCGAGGTGTTCACCACCGCCGACGACAACCAGCCCACGGTGGAGATCCATGTGCTCCAGGGCGAGCGGGAGATGGCCGCGTACAACAAGACGCTGGGCAAGTTCCAGCTGGTTGACCTGCCGCCTGCGCCCCGGGGAGTACCCCAAATCGAGGTCACCTTTGATATCGATGCCAACGGCATCGTTCATGTGTCGGCCAAAGACCGGGCCACCGAAAAAGAGCAGTCCATAACCATCACCGGGCAGACTTCTCTGGACAAGAACACCATCGACCAGATGGTCTCTGATGCCGAGGCCCACGCCGCCGAGGATGCTCGCCGCCGGGAGGAGGCCGAGGCCCTCAACAACGCCGACAGCCTCGTGTACCAAGTGGAGAAGCTGCTGGCCGATGCCGGCGACTCCGTGGACGCCGGTAGCCGCTCCGAGGCTGAGGCCAAACTGGCCGAACTGAAGTCGGCCATCGACGAGAAGGACTTGGATCACATTCGCTCAGCCACTGAGGCGCTGTCGGCCATTAGCCAGCAGATCGGCGCAGCCATGTACGAGCACGCTGCGTCGGCAGCCGGGGAAGCGCCGGGAGACTTCACCGTCGACGATTCTGAGGGTGCCTCGGCTGATGACGACGACATTGTGGATGCCGAAATCGTCGAAGACGACGACGGAGATTCCCGGTGAGCGAGGAGCCCGCGGCCAATCTGGCCAAAGAGGAACTGGACGACAACCAGGTTGAGGGTATTGCCAAGCCAGGAGTCGATGAGCTGGCCGAAGAGCAGGCCGAATCCGCTGGCGATGGAGACGCCGGTCCAGAGGAACCGCAGCCGTCAATCGAAGAACTATTGACCCAGCGGGATGGCTACCTCAGCGACCTCCAGAGGGTGACGGCCGAATTCGCCAACTATCGGCGCAAGGCGGCCGAGCGCCAACAGGAGAATGTAACCGTGGCCGCGGCGGGCATAGTGCAGAAAATGCTGCCGGTGCTGGATGCCTGCGATGCCGCGGTGGCCCAGGGGGCCGAAGACGTCGTCCCTATAAGAGACGCTCTGTTCGGTGCTCTAGAGAAGGAGGGCCTGGCCAAACTGGACGATCCCGGCGCGCCGTTCGACCCCAACTGCCACGAAGCAGTGATTCACGAGCCGGGTGAAGGGGAGGCGGTGATCGCCGAGGTGTTGCGGGCTGGCTACCAGTTGAACAGCCGGGTGTTGCGGCCCGCCATGGTGAAGGTCCGGGGGTAGGGGGTAGCTCGGAGTCATGGACGTAAAGCGGGAATGGCTGGAGACCGACTACTACAAGGTGCTCGGTGTCTCTTCGTCCGCGTCCGACAAGGAGATCACCAAGTCGTATCGCAAGCTGGCTCGCAACCTGCACCCCGATGCCAACCCGGGCGACACCAAGGCCGAGGAGCAGTTCAAGGAAGTGTCGGCGGCCTACGACGTGCTGGGCGACGGCGAACGCCGGGCCCAGTACGACCAAGTGCGCCACATGGGGCCCATGAATTTCCAGGCTGGGCCGGGCGGCTTCACCATGGAAGGCGACATGGCCGACTTCGTCTCGACATTCATGGGCGGCGGCCGCTTCGGCCGCGGCGGCCATCCATTCAGCGGTCAGACCCGTCCGGTGCGGGGGCACGATCTCAGTGCCCATCTGACCCTGGAATTCGACGAGGCCGTGCAAGGGGTGACCACCGATGTCCGGCTGAGCGGTGAGACCGCCCTAGCAGGCCGCTCCATTTCGGTTCGGATTCCCGCCGGCGTGGCCAACGGCCAGAAAATCAAGTTGGCCGGCAAGGGGGAGCCAGGGGCAAATGGCGGCCCCCCCGGCGACTTGTATGTGATGGTCGATGTCAAGGCCCACCCCGTGTTCGGTCGTCAGGGCAAGAACCTCACCGTCACCGTGACGGTTACGTTCGCCCAAGCCACGCTGGGGGCAGAGATCTCCGTGCCCACCTTCGAGGGCGACCCGGTGAAGCTGCGCCTGCCTCCCGGGAGCCAGCCCGACCAGGTTCTGCGGGTGCGAGGCCGGGGGGTGAAGACCGGCAAGGGCACCGGCGACCTGCTTGTGAAAGTAGCTCTGGAAGTGCCCACCGAATTGAACGACGAGCAGCGGCGTGCACTCGAAGCGTTCGACAAGTCGATGGAGGCGAGACCATGATCGACCCCCGAGGCCGCGATCGGGCGGTGTATGTCATCTCGGTGGCTGCCGAGCTGGCCGGCATCCATCCCCAGACCCTGCGTATCTACGACCGCCGGGGTCTGGTCCAACCGGCCCGCACTGGCGGGGGGAGTCGGCGCTACAGCGACGCCGACATCGAAAAGCTCCGCCGGGTGCACGAGCTCACCAGTGAGGGCATGAACCTCGACGGCGTGGTACGGGTGCTGGCCCTTGAGGCCGAGGTCGCTCGGCTCAAGGCCCAAGTGGCGAGCCTTGCCCGGGAGCTTGAGTCGAAGCGGGCCGACATAGTTTTGTATCGCAGGAGTTAGGTCGAAGAAGTTAACCCGCAACTAGTACAGTCCGACTCTGGCACTTCTGAGTTTGCCGCTTCAGTGACCGTGACTCCGACACTCGCCCCCGACCTCTCCGACCTCTTGGTGGCCTACCAAGCCGTAAGGTCCTACACCGACGCGCTTGCCGGCCCTTTGAGCAACGAGGATCAGTGCATCCAATCGATGCCCGATGTCAGCCCCACCAAATGGCACCGGGCCCACGTCACCTGGTTCTTTGAGACTTTCCTGCTCAAGCCTCGCCTGGACGGCTATAGCGAGTATCACCCGGCGTTCGGCTATCTGTTCAACTCGTATTACGAGGCGGTTGGGCAGCGACACCCCCGGCCCGAGCGGGGCAATCTCTCCCGACCTTCATGCGAAGAGGTCGCTGCCTACCGGTCCCACGTGGATCGGGCCATGGCCGATTTGCTGTCCCGTCCGCTGGATGGACCCACCGCCGAGCTGGTCACCCTGGGTCTCCACCATGAACAGCAGCATCAGGAGTTGCTGCTCATGGATATCAAGCATGTGCTGTCGACCAACCAGGCGCTGTGGCCCGCTTACAACAAACTTTCCTCTTCGCCCGCCGGCGGGTCAGCCAACGGTCAGCAACCGGACGGTTGGGCCAATTTTGGCGGCGGGGAGGTGTGGGTAGGCCACGATGGCGACGATTTCGCCTTCGACAACGAGAGCCCCCGCCACCGTGTCATTTTGCCCTCATATCAGCTAGCCGATCGGTTGGTGACCTGCGGCCAGTGGCTGGAGTTTATGGCCGACGGCGGCTATGACACCCCCACGCTGTGGCTGTCGGACGGCTGGTACCAGCGGCTGGAGAATCAATGGGAGGCGCCCTCCTACTGGGATCTCAACCCCGACGAAGGCTGGCGGGTGTTTGCTCTTCATGGGCTTCAACCGCTGTCTCCCGATGAGCCGGTGTGCCATCTGTCGTACTACGAGGCCGATGCCTTCGCCCGCTGGGCCGGTGCCCGGCTTCCCACCGAAGTTGAGTGGGAGCACGCCGCCGAGGGGGAGGAGCCGGAAGGCAACTTAGGAGAAGGGGGCCGGCTGCACCCCGCCCCCGCCCCACCGGGCGGCGGCATGCGCCAGCTCTACGGGAACGTGTGGGAGTGGACATCTAGCCCCTATGGCCCCTATCCCGGTTTCCGCCCCGCGTCTGGCGCGGTGGGGGAGTACAACGGCAAGTTCATGGTCAACCAGTTCGTGCTCCGGGGCGGGGCTTGTGTTACGCCGCCCGGGCATATCCGGGCCACCTACCGCAACTTCTTCCACCCCCACACGCGCTGGCACTTCTCCGGGGTGCGCTTGGCCCGAGACGCATGATGATCGAGCCGGTAGTCGACATCCACTTGGATGGCGCCTGGATCGACCAAGCGCTTCGGGAAGATGTGGCCCAGGGGCTCACAAACCAGCCCAAGGAACTGCCCCCGAAGTGGTTCTACGATGACCGGGGCAGCGAGCTGTTCGACCAGATCACCCGCCTGCCCGAGTACTACCCCACTCGACGGGAGCGGGAGATCCTCGAGCGCGAGGTGGACGTTATCGCCGAGCGGTCGGGGGCCGACACCGTTGTGGAGTTGGGCTCAGGCACCTCGGAGAAGACCCGGATCGTTCTGGATGCCCTGGCCGCCACGGGATGGCTTCGCCGCTACGTGCCGTTCGACAACAGCGAGGCCACGCTCCGAACTGCGGCCGCCGAGTTGGCTGAGGCGTATAAGGGACTGGCTGTCCACGGTGTGGTTGGCGACTTCGAGCACCACTTGAGCCACATCCCCGAAGGTGGCTGCCGCCTCATGATGCTGCTGGGCGGCACGATCGGGAACTTCCCCCCAGCAGCCCGCAAGGACTTTCTGGCCGCCGTGGCCGATGCCATGGTGCCAGGAGACACATTCCTTTTGGGTTTCGACCTGGTGAAAGAGCACGATCGGCTGATCGCCGCCTACGACGATCCCGATGGAGTGACTGCCGAGTTCAACCGAAACGTGTTGTCGGTGATCAACCGTCGCCTCGACGCCGACTTTGATCTCGACCAGTTCGAGCACGAGGCCCGTTTCGATTCCGACCAGGAATGGATCGAAATGTGGCTTCGGTCGTCCCGCCCCCAGCGGGTGACCATAGGAGGGCTGGGCATGACGGTGGACTTCGACCGGGACGAGCGGATGCGCACCGAGATCAGTGCCAAGTTCCGACCGGAGAACATCGGTCCTGAGTTGGCTTCCGTCGGCTTGGCCATGGAGCGCCTATGGACCGACGCCCGGGAGGACTACGCCCTGACCCTGTCTCGAATGGTGGGATGACGCTGCTTCTGCTGAGTTGGATTTAATGCTGGTCAACCACCAGCGTGGCGCGAGTAGGGTCTGCCTGTAAGCCACGCTGATGGAGTAGGCCTTTGCCAGCAACAGTGGTCGTTGGGACGCAATGGGGTGACGAGGGCAAGGGCAAGTTCACCGACCTCCTCTCCCGTGAAATGGACATGGTGGTGCGCTATCAGGGCGGCCACAATGCGGGCCACACCCTCGTGGTGGACGGCGAGACCTTCAAGCTCCAGTTGGTTCCCAGTGGCGTCCTCTATCCCCATGTGACTCCGGTAATCGGCAACGGCGTTGTGATCGATCCCAGGGTGCTGATCGACGAGATGGACCGACTGGCCGAGGCGGGAGTCGATTGCGGGCGGCTACAGGTCAGCGGCAACGCCCACCTCATCTTCCCCTACCACCAGGCTCTAGACGTGGTGGCCGAGCGGCACCTGGGGCGCAACAAGTTGGGTACCACCAAGCGGGGTATCGGCCCGGCCTACGCCGACAAGGCGGCCCGAGTGGGGCTGCGGGTGCAGGATCTGCTCGACCCCAAGATCTTCCGGGAGAAGCTCGGCGTGGTGCTGCACGAGAAGAACCCCCTGCTGGCCAAGGTGTACAACCGTCTCCCCTTCGATCTCGAAAGCCTGGCCGACCAGTACCTGGAGGAGTGCCGTCCCCGCCTGGAGCCGCACATTGCCGACACCGTGGGATTGCTCCACGACGCTTTGGAGGCCGGCAAGAACCTGCTGTTCGAAGGGGCTCAGGCCATGTTTCTGGATCTCGACCACGGCACCTATCCGTTTGTCACGTCCTCCAACCCGGTTGCCGGCGGGGTCTGCGTCGGGGCCGGCATCGGCCCCCGCCACGTCGACCGAGTCATCGGGGTGACCAAGGCATATATCAGCCGGGTGGGTTCGGGTCCGTTCCCCAGCGAGCTGACCGACGACATTGGCGATCACCTGGTGGACGTTGGTCGCGAGTACGGCACCAACACCAAGCGCCGCCGTCGCTGTGGCTGGCTCGACACGGTGATGCTCCGCCAAGCGGTGCGGGTGAACTCTCTTTCGGACCTGGCCATCACCAAGCTCGACGTGTTGGACGCTCTTGATCCGATCAAGGTCTGCGTGGCCTACGAGGTGGACGGGGAGCGTCGCAGCTCGATGCCCTATCACCAGTCGGAGATTCATCGGGCGGTGCCGATTTACGAGGAGTTGCCCGGTTGGGGCACCGACCTGAGCGGTGTCAGCGAACGTTCAGAACTGCCTCGTGAAGCTGAGGACTATCTGTGCTTCATCGAGGAGCAGGCCGGCGTGCCCGCGACTCTGGTAGGCGTGGGTCCGGGACGGGATCAGTTCATCACCTTCAGCGCGATCCCATGAGGGTCTGCGTCGTCGGCAGCGGCGGGAGAGAGCATGCGCTCGCCCATGTGCTCGCCCGGTCGTGCGACGTGGTGGTCACCCCCGGCAATCCCGGCATCCCCGGTTCGACCCCGGCCCCGGCTACCGAGGTCGACGCTGACCTCTTTGTGATCGGCCCGGAGGTCCCCCTGGTCGACGGGTTGGCTGACAAACTGCGGGCGGCGGGGCGGCTGGTGTTCGGCCCCGGTGCCGACGGAGCCCGTTTGGAGGGATCCAAGGCATGGATGAAGGATCTGCTGTTGGCCGCAGAGGTGCCCACCGCGGGCCATGGTTCGTTCACCGACCTGGACGAGGCTCTCCGGTTCTTGGGCACCATGAGCGACCTGTTCGTGATCAAGACCGACGGACTGGCCGCGGGCAAGGGAGTGCTGGTCACCGAGGACCGGGCTGAGGCAGAGGACGCGGTACGGGCCTATCTGTCGGGGGAGGCCTTCGGGGACGCCGGCCGCCGGGTGGTGATCGAGGAGGGCCTCACCGGACCCGAGCTGTCGGTGCTGGCGGTATGCGATGGCCGCCATGCCATGCCGCTGGCCCCGGCCCAGGATTTCAAGCGCATTGGCGAAGGCGACGTCGGTCCCAACACCGGTGGCATGGGGGCTTATTCCCCGGTCCCGGTGGCCGGTGCCGATGTTGTGGATGAGGTGATGGAGCGGGCAGTGCTGCCCACGCTGGCCGCGCTTCAACGGAGGGGCATCGACTATCGGGGCGTGCTGTATGCCGGGCTGATGCTCACCCCCCAGGGGCTGAAGGTTCTGGAGTACAACGTGCGCTTCGGCGACCCCGAGGCCCAGGTGGTGTTGCCCCGGCTGCGGTCGGATTTGGCCGACCTGCTGGCCGGAGCAGCGGCCGGTGCGCTGGCCGCCGCCCCGGAGTATGGCGACGACGCCGCGGTGACAGTGGTGTGCGCCTCCGAGGGGTATCCCGCCTCCCCTCGCACCGGCGATCTCATCACTGGCATAGAAACAGCCAACGCGGAAGCGGGAGTCACCGTCTTCTGCGCCGGGGTCTCGTCGGCCCCTCCAGGCAGTGGCGGTGTTGTTTCCCCTGGTCAAAACAACCAGGGCTTAGAGACCGCAGGAGGCCGGGTGCTGAATATAACTGGGCAGGGACCCGACTTGGCCACTGCCCGAGACCGGGCTTACGCCGGGGTCACCCACATTGATTGGCCGGGCCGCTACGTTCGCTTTGACATCGCCGCCAAGGCAGTGGAAAGCGTATCTACGGGGTAGGGGAGATGAGCTTGAGAGTCGCCGTAATCATGGGATCTTCCAGCGACGAGGACACCATGTCCCCGGCCCGCACCACGCTGGAGCAGTTCGGGGTGGAGTGCCATTGGGAGGTCATGTCGGCCCATCGCACGCCCGAGAAGGTGCGCCAGTTTGTGTCGGGCGCCCGCGACGCCGGGTTCGGGGCCATCATCTGCGGTGCGGGCATGGCTGCCCACTTGGCCGGTGCGGCCGCGGCCCAAACCACCTTGCCGGTGATTGGGGTTCCCCTAGCTGGCGGAGCGCTGAATGGGGTGGACTCTCTTTACTCCACCGTGCAGATGCCCAAGGGGATCCCGGTGGCCACCGTGGCCATTAATGGCGCCATGAATGCGGCGTTGTTGGCCATCCAGATATTGGCCGTGTCCGACGCGGGTCTAGCTGAGAGGCTGGCCGCCCATCGCGCTGAGATGGCCGGTGCCTGAGAAAGACCAGATCCCCGACGTTCTGGCCGATCGCTACGCCAGCGCGGCGATGGCGGCCATCTGGTCGCCGGAGGGCAAGGTCAAAGCCGAGCGCCGACTGTGGGTGGCCGTGCTGGAGGCCCAGCGGGACCTCGGAATCGACGTGCCCCACGGGGCGGTCGAGGCCTACCGGTCGGTGATCGAGCAGGTAGATATGAACTCCATCCGGGAGCGGGAGAGGATCACCCGCCACGACGTAAAGGCCCGTATCGAGGAGTTCTGCGCGTTGGCTGGCTACGAGCACATCCACAAAGGGATGACGTCGCGCGATCTCACCGAGAACATCGAGCAGCTTCAGATTCGCGATTCGCTGCGCTTGGTGCGAGACAAGCTGCTGGCCGTGGTGTGCGCTATGGGCCGACAGGCCGACACCCACGCCGAGTTGGTGATGGTGGGCCGCTCCCACAACGTCCCCGCCCAGGCCACCACCCTGGGCAAGCGCTTCGCCAACTACGGCGAGGAGGCGCAGGCAGCGTTGGATCGGATTGAAGATCTGCTGGCCCGCTATCGACTGCGGGGCCTCAAGGGCCCTGTTGGTACCCAGCAAGATCAGCTCGATCTGTTTCTCGGCGACGCTGGCAAAGTGAGTGCTTTGGAGCAGCGATTGGCGGAGCACTTAGGGTTCTCCGCGGCGATGGGCAGCGTGGGGCAGGTCTATCCCCGGTCGCTGGACTACGACGTGGTCTCCGCTCTGGTGCAGGCGTCGTCGGCGCCCGCCAACCTGGCCCGGACCATCAGGCTGATGGCCGGCCACGGTCTGGTTTCTGAGGGGTTTCAAGCCGGGCAAGTGGGCTCGTCGGCCATGCCGGGCAAGCGCAACGCCCGCACATCCGAGCGCATCTGCGGCCTCTCCGCGGTGGTGCAGGGGTACGCCGACATGGTGGCGTCCCTGGTAGGCGATCAGTGGAACGAAGGCGACGTGAGCTGCTCGGTGGTGCGCCGGGTGGCGCTGCCCGGCGCGTTCCTGGCTCTCGACGGCCAGCTCGAAGCGGCGCTGGTAGTGCTCAATGAGCTCGTGGCATTCGATGACGCAATTGCTGCTGAACTGGCGGCCAACCTACCGACGCTCACCGCAACCCGGGTGCTGATGGCCTCGATAAGTGCAGGAGCGGGCCGGGAACAAGCCCATCGCATCATCTCTGAGCATGTCTCCAAGGGAGAAGGGTTCTTCTCGGCCATTGCCGATGACGAGAGGTTGCCGTTAGACGATGTCGACCTCGAGCAGATCAAGAGCCAGCATTTGGCCTTGACCGGAGCTGCCGCAGATCAAGCCCGAGCCTTTGCCGCCAGCGTCCACGAACTAGCAGTCCAGAATCCCACCGCAGCCGCCTACCAACCGGAGTCGATTTTGTGAGTACCAAGAACATCAATTTGCCCCCAGTTCATTCCGGCAAAGTCCGCGACATTTTCGACGCTGGCGATGGTCGGCTCCTGATGATCGCCTCCGACCGCATTTCGGCTTTCGACGTGGTCATGGACGAGCCCGTCCCCGAAAAGGGGAGGGTGCTGACTGCCATGTCGGCCTACTGGTTTGAGACCTTGGCCGACGTGCTGCCCAGCCACCTCATCTCCACTGATGTGGCCGATTTCCCCCCCGAGGCCCAGACCAACGGGGTGGCCGGACGGACGATGCTGTGCCATCGGGCCGAGATGCTGCCCATCGAGTGCATCGTGCGGGGCTATTTGAGCGGCTCGGCCTGGAAGGAGTACCAGAGTCGGGGCACCATGCACGGCCAAGCCCTCCCGGCTGGGCTCCAAGAATCCGACAAGCTCCCCGAGCCGGTGTTCACCCCTTCTACCAAGGCCGAATCTGGCCACGACGAGAACATCTCCTACGACCAGGCGGTGGAGCTGGTGGGCTCAAGCTTGGCCGAGCAGGCCCGGTCGGCGTCGCTGGAGCTGTACCGCCGGGCGTCGGAGTCCGCTGCCAAGAAGGGCATCATCATCGCCGACACCAAGTTTGAGATGGGCATGGTGAACGGGACCCTGGTGGTGGCCGACGAAGTGCTTACCCCCGACTCCTCGCGCTTTTGGCCGGTGGACAGCTGGAAGCCGGGGGCCACGCCGCCGTCGTACGACAAGCAGCCAGTGCGCGATTACCTCAGCACGCTGGATTGGGACAAGCAGTACCCGCCCCCGCCGCTGCCCGATGATGTGGTGGCGGCCAGTGCCGCCCGCTATGTCAGCGCCTATGAGATCATCACCGGACGCAACTTCGCCGACTGGCCCGGGTGATGGTGAAGAAATGAGCCAGACGTTCAATGTGGCCGTGGAGGTGAGCCTTCGAGAAGGCATCGCCGATCCCGAGGGCTTGACCATTGAACGGGCGCTGCCCGCGTTGGGTTTTAGCGGCGTTAGCGGCGTTCGAGTGGGAAAAAGCCTGCGCTTTGTGGTGGAGGCCCCGGACGAAGACGAGGCCCGCCAACAAGTCGAATCGATGTGCGAGCGGTTTTTGGCCAACCCGGTGATTGAAGATGTGGAAATAGCGATTAGCGGGGCATCGTGACCGGTCTTGGGGCAATGGCAATTGGTGGGAGTGAATGACGGCCAAAGTCGGCGTCGTTGTATTTCCCGGTTCCAACTGCGAGCACGATGTGGTGGAGGCAGTTGACTCAATCGGAGGTTCAGGTGAGCTTCTTTGGCATAAAGACAATCACCTTAGCGATGTTGACGCCGTAGTACTGCCCGGCGGTTTCGCCCATGGCGACTACTTGCGGACCGGCGCAATGGCTCGGTTCTCTCCCATAATGGAGGCGGTATGCCGCTTTGCCCACGACGGCGGACCCGTGGTGGGCATCTGCAATGGATTCCAGATCCTTACCGAGTCACAACTGCTGCCCGGAGCCCTCTACAAGAACCGCGGACTCAAATTCCTCTGCCAACCCACGACGTTGCGAGTGGAATCAACGAGCTCGGTGCTGACTCGGGGCCTTTCTCAAGGTGACGAGCTAATAGTCCCCATCAACCACTTTGAGGGCAACTACATATGCTCTGAAGCAACCCTGGCAGTGCTTCGCGAGAAGAGCCAGATTGTGTTGACCTACACGGACAACCCGAATGGGGCAACTGCTGATATTGCCGGAATTTGCAATGAGAACGGCAACGTGGTGGGACTAATGCCCCACCCTGAGCGGGCTGCTCATCCGTTGCTGGGAAGCACCGACGGTGCTCTGTTGCTGAAAGGGCTGATCAGCGATGACTAGTCAGTCGAACGGGTGCGGGGTACCCCGGCTGCTTTCAGTACGCTGGCCGGAACGCCGACCTCACGCCACGCCCCATAGGAAATGCCTTTGCGGCCGCTGTATTCGGCGGCGATTGAGATGAATTCACTCTCAACCTCACTGATGTCAACCGTTTCCTCTTCTTTTGCCAGTTCGGCTTGCAAGTCCATGAGCTCTTGGATCAGATGAACTCTCTTGAGAGGCTTGGCCTGTGCGATCTCATCAGGGAGTTCGTCAATGCGAGCTTGCATTTTCTCGGTCGAGCGCTGCCGACCCCGCTTGGGCTTGGTCGAGTCAAGCGCCGTCAGGTAACGGCTGACAGCGCGTCCTTGTGCCTGTCCAAGAGCACGCGCAGATTTTGCTTCTTCAGATACCATTGTCACTCCTTGCCTTGTGCGAACACCTTGTTGTTCGCCAATATACAACTATATCCACCGTTCAATTGCAAACACTGGATATCAATTGTTCAGCCTGTTGGGTGTTCATTCCGGGACAAAATGAGGTGATTTGAGATGAACGAACCACTTCATAGGTCTCTGGGATTGACCGACGAAGAGGCTGATGCCATTCACGAGATTCTAAATCGCCCCCCTAATCACCTCGAATTGGCGATGTATGCGGTGATGTGGTCGGAGCATTGTTCCTATAAGTCTTCTCGATTGCATCTACGCCGATTGCCCACCGAGGCACCATGGGTATTGGTCGGTCCTGGAGAGAATGCCGGAGTAGTAGATGTCGGCGACGGAATTGCTGCTGCCATCCGTATTGAGAGCCACAACCACCCATCGGCGATAGAGCCCTATCAGGGGGCGGCTACCGGAGTGGGCGGTATTCTTCGTGACATCTTCACTATGGGCGCCCGCCCAGTGGCAGTGATGGACTCGCTGAGATTTGGCCGTCTCGATGATCCTCGCAGCCGTTGGATCGCCGAAGGAGTGGTGTCGGGCATTTCCGGATATGGCAACGCAGTGGGAGTGCCGACGGTGGGCGGCGAGACCGTCTTCGATGAGACCTATACCGGCAATCCGCTGGTGAATGTGCTGTGCCTTGGATTGATGCCGGCCGATCGGCTGGTGTTGGGCCGGGCCAGTGGCGAGGGCAACCTGGCGGTGCTGCTGGGTTCGTCCACCGGGCGCGACGGAATTGGCGGGGTGAGCGTGCTGGCCTCGGCGTCGTTTGGCGACGAGGAGAAAGAGGCGGAGAAGCGCCCCAGCGTGCAGGTGGGCGATCCTTTTGAGGAGAAGCGCCTCATCGAGGCCTGCCTGGCCCTTCTGGATGCCGGGCTGGTGGTGGGCATTCAGGATCTCGGGGGCGCCGGTCTCACCTGCGCCACCAGCGAGACGGCATCTCGCGGCGGGGTGGGCATGGATGTGGACGTGGCCGCAGTTCCCCGGCGAGAACCGGGCATGGAGCCCTTCGAGGTGCTCACCAGCGAGTCGCAGGAGCGGATGTTGGCCATAGTGGCCCCCGAGGGTTTGGCCGAGGTGCTGGCCATCTGCGATCGCTGGGATGTGCAAGCGGCGGTGGTGGGTCGGGTTACCGAGGGCGGACAACTCTGCGTGCGCGACGGCTTCGACGGCCCAGTTCTAGGCGAACTTCCAGCGGCCTCCCTGCACGAGGACGCCCCGCTGTATGACCGGCCGCGGCATCCTCCGGCTGATCGGCAAGAGGCTAGGGCCGACACGGCCGATCAGCTTCCGCCGCCCGACGACGTGGGCGCCGACCTGCTGGCTCTGTTGTCTGACCCGTCGTGGGTCTACCGCCAGTACGACCATATGCTGTTCTGCAACACCGTGGTGGGCCCTGGTGGCGACGCCACCGTGTTACGGCTCAAACACCCCGCCACCGGGCTCGATACCGGCAGGGGTTTGGCCCTGACCGCCGATGGCAATCATCGTTGGTGCGCGGTGGATCCCCGGGCGGGCACCGCTTTGACCGTGGCCGAGTCAGTGCTCAACCTGGCCTGCGTGGGCGCCCGTCCGCTGGCGCTGGTCAACTGCTTGAACTTCGGCAACCCCGAACATCCCGAGGTGATGTGGCAGTTCTCTGAGGCGGTGGACGGGATGGCCGAGGCCTGCGATGCCTTCGGCATTCCCGTGGTGGGCGGCAACGTGAGCCTCTACAACGAGTCCAACGGCCACAACATCGATCCCACGCCGGTGATCGGCCTGCTCGGAGTGATTGACAGCCTGACCCGGATTCCTCCCGGTCTGGCCTGGAGCGAAGGGGACCGGGTGATCGTGCTGGGGTCGGGCGGCGCCGAGTTGTCGGGCTCGCTGTGGGCGTCCGCCACTGCCGGACACAAAAGAGGTGTCTTGCCCCTTCTGGACTACGAGCAGCATCGGAGGATGGCAGGCCTCGTGGCTGGCCTGGTGGCCAACGACCGGCTCTCCGCGGTCCACGACGTGTCCGGTGGGGGGCTGGGCGTGGCTCTTGCGGAGATGGCTGCTGACTCGGGAGTTGGGTTCCGTGGCGCTCGCATTCACAATCACGCCGAGCTGTTCAGCGAGGCCCCTTCCCGGGTGGTGGCGGCGGTTGACCCCGAGCTGCTGCCCGAAGTTGAGGCGGCGGCTGCTGCGACTGGAGTGGCGGTTACCCGTGTCGGCTTGGCCACGGGCGACCATTTTTCGATCAAGGGGTTGGTCGATCTGGAAATGTCAGAGATAAATCAACGCTGGCGCTCGGCCATGTCAGACTTAACCAGTGGCTGATCCCATGGATGACTCTCCCCGGGAGGCCTGTGGCGTAGTCGGCATTTACGCCCCCCAAGATCCCGTCGCCCACCTGAACTATCTAGCTCTCTATGCCTTGCAGCACCGGGGCCAGGAGTCGGCCGGGATTGCGGTGAGCGACGGTGAGAACATCACCGTGGTCAAGGACATGGGCTTGGTGGCCACCGTGTTCGACGACCGCACCCTGGCCACCCTTGACGGCCAGTTGGGCATCGGCCACACCCGCTATTCAACCGCGGGCTCTAGCTCGTGGCGCAACGCCCAGCCCGTCTACCGCAGCACCGCCGACCACCAGTTCGTGCTGGGCCACAACGGCAACCTCACCAACACTGTGCAGTTGGCCGAAGAAACCTCGATTCTTCCCGGCATGGTGGGCTCAGACAGCGACTTGATCGGCGAACTGCTGGCTGAGGAGATCTCCGCGATGTCTCCATCGAGCCGATCAGAAGGCAAGGTCCTCGAACAGGCATTGAAAGCAGTGTTGCCCCGGCTGGAGGGCGCATTCTCTTTGGTACTAGCCGATGAGAAGCGGGTGATCGGGGTGCGGGATCCCAATGGTTTTCGCCCCCTGTGCCTGGGTCGGCTGGATCGGGGGTGGGTATTGGCATCAGAGACCCCCGCGCTCGACATCGTGGGGGCCCACTTTCTGCGGGAGCTGGCACCGGGGGAGATGGTGGTGATCAACGGGGACGGAGTGCGTTCAATCCGTCCCTTCCCCGAAGAGCGGGTGGATCCCCGCCTCTGCATCTTCGAGTTCGTGTACTTCTCCCGCCCCGACTCGGTGATCTACGGCCAGAGCGTGCACCACGCCCGGGTGCGGATGGGCGAGCTGTTGGCTGAGCAGTCGCCGGTGGAGGCCGACTTGGTGATGGGGGTACCGGAATCGGGGCTGCCTGCCGCCGAAGGCTTCTCTCGGGCCAGCGGCATTCCCTACGGTCAGGGGCTGGTGAAGAACCGCTACATCGGTCGGACGTTCATCGCCCCGAGCCAGGAGATGCGGTCGATGGGGGTGCGCATGAAGCTCAACCCATTGCGGGACAGCACCGAGGGCAACCGGTTGGTGGTGGTTGACGATTCCATCGTGCGGGGGACAACGACTAGGGCCTTGGTCACCATGTTGCGGGAGGCAGGCGCCGCCGAGGTTCATCTCCGCATCAGCTCGCCGCCCTATCGCTGGCCCTGCTTTTTCGGCATGGATACCAGCGATCGCACTGAGCTCTTGGCCGCTCACCTCACCGTGGCCGAGATGTGCGACTACGTGGGCGCCGACACGCTGGCGTTCATAGATATTGACGGGCTTACCCAAGCCACCGGAGCGGTGGGGGCCGGCTTCTGCAACGCCTGCCTCACCGGTGACTATCCGGTGGAAGTGCCGGTAGCGCCCCCGGGTGCAATTGCTTCTCGACGTGACGCTTCTCAGTTTGTCGACGCCGAAAAAGAGCCCACGCCGTCGCTCTGGGCAACTGGCGATGGGTGAGACCTACAGCTCCTCGGGAGTGAACATTGCCGCCGGAGAAGAAGCGGTGCAGCGCATAAAGGAGAGAGTGCGCTCGACATTTCGTCCCGAGGCGATCGGCGACATTGGCGGGTTCGGGGGACTGTTCGATTTCAACCGCCACGGCTACAAGAAGCCGGTGCTGGTTTCCTCCACTGACGGGGTGGGGACCAAGGCGTTCGTGGCCTCGGCTGCTGGCCGGTTCAACACCATTGGCATCGACCTGGTGGCCATGTGCGTGGACGATCTGGTGTGCCAGGGGGCCGAGCCTCTGTTCTTCCTGGACTACATATCGGTCCAAAAGCTGGACCCGGAGCGGATTGAGCAGCTTGTGATCGGTGTGGCGGAGGGCTGCCGCCAGGCCGGCTGTGCGCTCATCGGCGGAGAGATGGCTGAGCATCCTGCGGCTGGAACGGGGGCAGTGTCTGACGACGAGCCCGGTGCCGAGCCTGATGACGGGTTTGAGCTGGTGGGGTTTTCCGTGGGTGTGGTGGAGCGATCTCGGCTCATCACCGGGGCCAATGTGCGCCCCGGCGACACGCTGATCGGTTTGCCGTCGCCCGGACTGCGGTGCAACGGCTATTCCCTGGCCCGTCGGCTCTACTTCGAAGTAGCCGAGCGGGGCTTGGGCGACCCCGCCTGGGAGGGGAGTGCCCATTCGGTAGCCGATGAGCTGCTTCTGCCTTCGGTGATCTATGCCCCGGCGGTGCGGGACGTGTTGGCGAGGGTGGAGGCCCAGGCCATCGCCCATGTCACCGGCGGCGGCATTGCCGGAAACTTGGCGCGAGTGCTTCCCGACAAAGTGGACGCGGTGGTCGACCGGAGCAGCTGGGAGCAGCCCCGGGTATTCGCCGAGTTGCAGCGAATTGGCGACGTGTCTGACGAGGAGATGGATCGGGTGTTCAATCTAGGTCTGGGCATGATCGTGGTAGTACGGGATCGCGACGCCACCAAGGCCATCGACACCTTGCGGACGGGCGGCCACCGGGCGACGGTGGTGGGTGAAGTGGAGAAGGGCGACGGTCAAGTGAGAATGGTCGGCGAACCGAAACAAGCCAGCGGGTTGTGAACTGGGCTTAGCGGGCGCGCAACACGACCCGACAAGGCTCAGCCGCCCGGGCCACGCCGCCGATCTGGTCGGGACGCGGCTGGGGGTCGTCGAACAGGGGCTCGAGATCGTAGGTACCGAAGAGCCGCTCAATCACTCGGGCCATAGCTGTCACCGAGAAGGGCCGGGCGGGGCAAGCATGGGGGCCGGTGCCGAAGGTGATGACCAGTTCTGGGGGCAGCCCCGGGGGTGACGCCAGGCGAGGGCCCTGCCATCGGTCGGGGTCGTAGCGGTCTAGCCCCGGCCCGGCGCCCATGTTCGTGAGTGGCAGGAAAGTTGCCAGGGTGGCGCCGGGGGAAACCTGGTAAGCCTGGGTGCCGTCGTGGACAGACACGGGTTCGAGCACGGTCCGCAGCATGATGGACCTCTGGCCGATCCGGGTCGATTCGAGCACGCAGCGCGACACCAAATCATGGTCGGCGCCTTGGCCATTTCGCATTCGAGCGACCACATCGGGATGCTGAACCAGGTGGACCAGAGACCATCCCAGTGCTGCGAACAGGTTGGACATTGATCCAATGTGGACCAGGATCACGTCTCGGGCCACCCCGGTAAGCCGTTCCGGGCCGGAAGTGTCAGCCCATCGTTCGAGGATCATGTCGAGCAGGTCGCCGACGGAGTTGTCGCGGGTGGCGATGGAGTCGGCCAGGATCTCCTCGGCCTCCGCCATAGCGCTGTATTCGGCGGCCTTTCCCGACCGGGCCACTTCCTCCATGCGAGTGGGGGCGACGAACGCCTCGGAACCGTCGAGCACGTCAAGAGCGGCCACTAGGTCATCGAACCGATCTGATTGGAGCATCTCGCGCCCGCCCCAACTAGCCAGGCCCATGCGGTGGCCGAGGCGGCGGGTGAAGTCGAACAGCTCGACCTCGGTGCCCGGACGCAGATCTGAGAGCTGGATAGAGATGGCCTCGTCAAGCGCTGCCAGGTAGCCGGCCACATTTGGCCGGGTGAAGAGCTCGTGAGGCAGGGTACGCCTCCCATTGAATAGCTCGTCGGGCAGCTTTCGGATCAGCATCTTCCAGTCGGCGATGCCCTTGCTGGCCTGCTGTTCGGGAACGGCGTAGAAATCCCGCAGTCCGTCTGGCGAGAACAGGAACAGATACCGATCGTCGCCGCTGTCGACCACGAACGTGTCCCCACAGTCCGCTCTAGCCGCGCCGATTGCATCAACAGTGTCGCTGACCGGCCCGTCCCATGGCAGCACGCAGTCGGCCATGGGGGGCATCGGTGTAACCAGGGGCATCTCGGACATCGGCATGTTTCCTATCGGATTCTCCCAACTACTGAGCCCAAAGCCTATTGTCAACCCCGATGCCGCTCACTCCCTCAGACGAATACCTCCACACCCCGCCGCCGGATGCCGACGCCCTGTGGAGCGACAACTTCTGGTTCTCGGTGTGCGACCGGGAAGCCGACGTGTACGGCATCAACCACATCCACGCCAGCCTTTCGCACGGGTATCTGCGGGCCAGCGCGTTCTATGTGATCGACGGCGTGCCGGTGCAGTGGGGTTCTCGCCAGCCACTTGAGGCTGAGCTTGAATTCTCAGTTTTGGGCGATGGCCGGGTGTCGTACTCCGTGGAAGAGCCGTTTGCCCGCTACCGGTGGCAGCTCGACGCCCCTCGCTTCGGCTTCGACCTGACCTTTGAGGATCGCTTCGGGGTATTCGACTACAACGACTGCTTCGGGGGGAACCCGCTGGGGGCCTATGAGGGCTATGGCGGCCACTATGAGCAGGCGCTGGAGTGCCGGGGCGAGTTTGAGGCTCGGGGCGGGCCTCGGGCGGGGGAACGCCGGGCCATCGAGTGCTGGTCGCACCGGGACCACTCTTGGACCCATCGGTTTGAGCGGCCCGGCCCTTGGGATGTGCGCCATCGCCGCACCCAGGCTGAGTCGTGGGGCCACTTCTGGCCGTCGGTGCAGCTTCCCGACCGGCATCTGAACTCATTCGGGTGGATGAGCCCTACGCAGCCCTTGCCCGACGATGCTCCGTCGGTTGGAGGCTGGATCGGCGATGCCGATGGCACCCGTGCGTTGCGGTCGGCTACTTGTGTGCCCCGCTTGGAGGAAGACCAGCGCACCGCCATGGCCTTCGATATGACCTTCGAGACGACCGACGGCGAGATGCTCACTGTCCGTACCGGCCGCAAGCACGCCCACACCCGCAACGGCCTTATGCGGGACGAAAACGATGCTGAAGTTCGGCTGGACTGCCACGAGCCGTTCTTCGACTTCGAAGTGCTGGAGACCGGCGAGCGGGGCTACGGGGTGGTGGAGTACTCGATCCACCCGCCTTGGCCCCGATATCGGTATTGAGCTGGTCATGAGTGCCGCCTTCAGTGGATTGGCTTTGCGCTCATGAAGTGGGGCATCCACCTGCCCCAGCTTGGCCGGGCTGCCTCTTTGGATCTGCTGGTTGAGATAGCCAAGCGGGCCGAGGCTGCCGGCTTCCACGATGTGTGGACCGCCGACCACGTGGCCGTGCCGGTCGATTTGGAGGGGATGCCTTCGTTCTTCCCCGAGCCGGTGCCGCTGTTGTCTGCGGTGGCCGCTCACACCCAGCGGGTAGGGCTTGGGACATCAGTGCTGATCCCCGCCTATCGGAACCCCACGCAGTTCGCCAAGCAATGGGCCACCCTCGACTGGCTAGCCCCGGGCCGCACCATCTTGGGCGTAGGGGCTGGCTGGCTGGAGCCCGAATTCGAGGCCTGCGGTGTGCCTATGGTGCACCGGGCCCAGCGCCTAGACGACTACATCGCCGGCTGGCGGGCCGCCTGGTCGGGGGCTACTGAATTCGACAGCGAGCACTTCAGCTTCACCGGCGTGCGTATCAACCCCCAGCCCGCGAAGCCGATCCCCATCTGGATCGGTGGCTCGTCCCCCGGAGCCCTCCGCCGAGCGGCCCGCTGCGACGGCTGGATGGGCACCTGGGCCCCACCCGAGGTTTTTGCCGAGCGCCTGGAGGTGCTTCGAGCCGAACAGAACCGCCTCGGTCGCTCTCCCGAAGACACCACCATCTCCATCCACATGGAGCTCCGCCTCGGCGACCCACTAGACAGCGCTGGCCGCTGGTCCGTGGTCGGTGACGGCTACGGCGACCGGGAAATGGTGATCGGCAACGTCGACCACGTTGCTGAGACGCTGGCCCCCTACATCGACGCCGGCCTCGAACACGTGCTCCTCGTCCCCCTGGCCCTCTCCCCCGAAGAGTGGCGCCATCATGTCGATGAGCTGGCTGGCTTGATCGGCTAGTTCCAGTCTATTGATAGGCAGAATGGGCGGATGTCGATCAGCATCGGGAAGAGTCTCCATATTGCGGACGTCGTCCGAGTTGCTACAGAAATAGGGGAAATGGGGACGGCCGTCAGGATCGGCATCGACGGCCCGGGTGCTTCTGGGAAGAGCACGCTTGCTGCCGGACTTGCCGAGGCCTTGCCCGAGGGGGTTCTTGTCGAAGGGGATGACTTCTACAGGCCTGAGTCAGATTCCAGCAGGTCTGAAATTGAAATTGCCGGCTTGTTCGACATCCAGCGTCTCGCGTCTCAAGTGCTCATCCCCCATACCAAGAACAGGGATCTTCATTACCAGCGCTACGACTGGGAGTCTGAGGCACTTGGAGATTGGGTGAACGAACCCAGCGGGGTGCCGCTCATTGTTGAAGGTGTCTATTCGACTCATGAGGCGCTGCGAGATTTCTACGACTTGAGAATCTGGGTCACCGCTCGGCGGGCCGTTCGCTTGTCTCGGGGGATGGCCCGCGACGGAGAGGAAGCGAGGGGCAGGTGGGTAGACGTCTGGATGCCAGCAGAAGATCGCTATGTCGCAGAGCAGGCGCCGCCTGACCATGCCCACCTAGTGCTAGATGGCACCGGAGCCATCACTCGTCAGGGCGACGAGGTTTCATACATGGTTGCTGGAGGTTTGCTCTCACAAGCGCCGTAGTCAACAAGACGCTTTCAGCGTCTGGGTGGTGGCTCGGGGGGTTGTTGCCAGGGGGGTCGGAGGTAGGGGCGGTTGGTGTCGGGGTGGTGTTCTACTTGCCAGTTGCGGTGGTGGGCTTTGTGGTGGCAGGGGTGGCAGAGCAGCACCAAGTTGTCTTGTTGGGTGGGTCCGCCGTGTTGCCATTCGACGATGTGGTGGGACACGCACCATTCGGGTTCGGTCCCGCAGCCGATGCAACCTTGGTCGCGGGCGGTGATGGCGGCCCGGAGTTGGGGGCTGGGGCGGCGCTGGCGTCCCAGTGAGAGGCATTGGAGGTCGGCGTCGAAGATGCCGGTGAGGATCTCGGCGTCGCAGGCCAGTTTGCGGAACTCGCTTTGGGGAAGCGGCGTGCCGTCAGCCAGGCGGGGATTACCGAGCTGGTGGTCGATGGTGTCGAAATCAGCCAGGATCAACAGGCTGGTGGGCTGGGGCCGATCACGCTCCCCGTCGTTGGTGCGGGTCAGCAGCTCGGCGATGGCGTCGGCCCGGCGGTGGCGAGCCTCCAGTCGCTCGCGGCCTGAGGTGGCGTGCCAAGCCATGTCGGTCTTGTGGTTCAAAGCGGCGCGGATGCGCTGGGCGGTGACGGGGTCGAACAAAGCAAACAGCCGCCACATGCCGTCTTCTTGTTCGGTGAAGCTGGCCATGCGGGCCTTTTGCTGGCGCTCTAGGCGCTTGGCGCCCTCTGGGTCACCGGCGAGCTCGTCTTGGTGCTCTCGCACTGTTCGCCGCAACTGCTCAGGCGTCTCGCACTCGGCCGCGGCCACCATCTTGTCCTCGTCCATCGGCCCTGCCTGAGCGGCCGTGCCCAGAATGCGGGCGTGCTCGGTGGTGATCCGGCTATCAGCTAGAGCTCCCCGGGCAGCCGGCAGTGCTTCAAGCTGCTCGGCCTCGCGCATGGTCCGCTGAGCCTGCTGGCCCGACTGGCGCAACTCGGCCTTGAGCGTGTTGGCGGTGTCATAGGGGCTGGTGCGCCGCTTCTTCTCCGCCACCGCCTCTGCCAGAAATCCGTCCAACTGATTCCGAGCCCGCCCAATCAACCGCAACCGCAAATCCAGCAAAGCATCATCCAACCCCGCAACATCCACCGCGTCGACATACACCCCAGCTACGGCCTTTTCCCTGGTCAGAACCCCAGATTCCATGCCTTTAAGCTTATCGGTGCCTGTGACACTATCTATTGATACTTATAGAACAGTTGTCTTAACTACATAGATTCGCCATAATCGGGCGCGGTCATTGGGCCACAGGGGGCGGCGGCAAATGCCAATTGACGATTTTCTCGTAGACCGGGACCCCACAACTTGGTCGGCACCGGCGGGGTTTCCATTGTCGCTGACGCCCGCGGGGGTTTTCGTCCAGGAGGCTCCCAGTGGGCTGGAGGTGACGCTGGTTCGGGCGTCAAGCAAACCCCGGACCACTGACCTCCGCGATGGGTGGTCGAAGCGACGGGCCGGGCGGGCCAGTCCGGTGCTGCTGGTGGCGTTCTACCCCACTGACGAGGGCCAGCGAGTGTCGTTGTGCGGGCCGGTTGGAGAGCCGCCGGTGGTTCACCACGACATCGAGGTGTCACAGGCCGAGCGTCTGGCCGATGTGGCACTAGAAGAGCCCAGCCATCATGCCGCCACTCGCTTCTTGTTGGCGGCCATGCCCGAGTTGGAATCCCCCTTTCCGGGGCTGCGCAACGTCGGACTGTTGGCCACCCAAGAGCTCAAAGCCGGAGTGCCCGAACGGAGAGATTGGGCGGAAGCCACCCGCCATGCCCTGCCTCTGTTGGGTCGTCGGGGCCGCCGACTGGTAGAGGGGCTCGGATTTCACGTCCAATCGCTGGCCACCAACGCCTCCATGCTCACCATCGGCGGCCGCAATCACGCCGTGGCCGTGTTTTGCGACGAAGACGAACCCTTTGAGGCGCCGTCGAGTCGGTTCGACAGCACGTCGCCGGTGTCTCGGGCGCTGGCTCTGGCCTATGAGCATCGGGTGGATTGGGTGATCCTCACCCGATCGTCCGAGATCAGGCTCTACGCCGCTCGCAACGACACCGGTGTCGGGCGGAAGGGCCGAGCCGAGACCTTCGTCGAGCTGAATCTGTCGTTGGTGCCCAACCACTTGGCTGGCTACCTCCACCTGCTGTTCTCAGCCGATGCCCTGGCCGACAAAGGCACCCTTGAACAGATTCTCGAGCGGTCGAACGACTTTGTCGCCGAGTTGGCCGTGCGACTCCGCGAGCGGGTGTATCACCAAACAGTGCCGGCCCTGGCCCGTGCGGTTGCTGCCCGGCTGTCTCAAGATCGCCACGGCGACGAGCTGAGCGAGGCCGATCTGGCCGATGCTTACGAGCAGGTCATGGTGATCTTGTTCCGGCTGCTGTTTGTGGCCTACGCCGAGGACAAAGACCTGCTGCCCTACCGCACCAACGGTCGCTATGCCGAGCACTCCCTGTCGCACATCGCCCGGCTGCTCGCCGGTGATCGGCGCCAAGGCCGGGCCGATTACGACGAGCGGGCCACCGACCTGTGGGACGACGTGAACCAGCTTTGGAATGCGGTCAACCACGGCAACCGCGACTGGGGCGTGCCCGCCTACAACGGCGGTTTGTTCTCCGCTGATCCCGAGGTGAGCCCGTCGGGGGCAGCCATTGCCGACATCAAGCTCACCAACGCAGAGTTCGGCCCCGCCCTGTCGGCGGTATTGGTCGACGAGGGGCCGGAAGGTCCGGGACCGGTGGACTTCCGATCGCTGTCGGTACGGGAGTTCGGGACCATCTACGAGGGCCTGTTGGAGTCGAAGCTGTCGGTGGCCCAAGACGACCTGGCCGTCAAGACCATCAAGGGCAAAGAGCAGTACGTGCCTGCCGCCGATGACGACGAGGTGGAGGTGGAGGCCGGGGCGGTGTACTTCCACAACCGCTCCGGGGTGCGCAAGGCCACCGGTTCCTACTTCACCAAGCCGTTCGCCGTCGAGCACCTGCTGGACAACGCCCTTGTGCCCGCGCTCGGCGACCACATCGCCCGTCTGGACGAACTGCGGGAGCAAGGTGACGATGCCGCACTGGCCGAGGCGTTCTTCGACTTCCGCTGCGCCGACATCGCCATGGGTTCAGCCCACTTCCTGGTGGCGGCAGTCGACCGCATCGAGGCCCGCCTGTCGGCCTGGCTCACCCTCCATCCCGTTCCTGCCGTAACCGCAGAGCTCAACCGCCTGCGCACCACAGCCCTTGAGGCATTGGGAGAGCTGGCCGACGGCGTGGAGATCGAGTCGAGTAGCCTGCTGCGCCGCCAGGTAGCTCGACACTGTGTCTACGGCGTGGACAAGAACCGTGTAGCCGTCGAACTGGCCCGCCTCGCCATCTGGGTCCACACCTTCGTCCCCGGCCTGCCCCTGTCGTTCCTCGACCACAACCTCATCCAAGGCGACAGCCTCACGGGAGTGGCCTCTGCTGAAGATGCAGCCGCTGCGGTGACTCCGAAAGGAAGCAAGGCCAGCCCGTCTTTGTTTGTACACCAGTTGGAGACTCTGCTGGAGAGCTGCCAGGAGCCTTTGGCTCGTCTTGGGCGCCTCAATGACGCTGACAAGAGCGAAATCGATGCGGCCCGGGCCGCCCATGACCAGGCCCGTGAGGCGGTCTTGCCCGCGGATGCGGTATTCGACGTGGCCACCGCGGTGCGAGCTGGAGCCATTGAGATTCAACGCGACTTCGACTTCACTCCAGAAAAGGTGGCCGTGCTGGCCGATAAGCCTGCTGTGCGAGACGCCGTGCAGCGTCTGATGCCGGTCCACTACCCGACCGCTTGGCCAGAAGTGTTCGCACGGGGAGAACGGAGCGGCTTCGACTGCCTGCTTGGCAATCCGCCGTGGGAGAAGGTGGTGGTAGATCGCGAGGTCTGGTGGGGGATGCACCTGCCCGGAGTCCGTTCGCTTCCAGTCGCTAAACGGCGAGCCCGTATTGACGCCCTAGAAGCCCAACGGCCGGACCTGTCTGCTGAGTTTGAGAGCGAAAGGGAACGAGCCGAGGCCCTCAAGCTGGTGCTGCGGGCGACGTTTCAGAATCTCGGATCGGGCCAGACCGACCTCTACAAGGCGTTTTCTTGGGCGAACCTCACTTTGTGTCGAGACGGAGGGAAGATCGGGATGGTGCTGCCCCGTTCCGCAGTGTCAGACGCAGGCATGGCCAACTGGCGCACCGAGATCGTGGAGGCTTCGGTTGGCCCAGATAT